>ENA-ORXT01005905-ORXT01005905.1-marine-metagenome-genome-assembly--contig:-NODE-5905-length-11716-cov-4.879113_pt1 | contig 11716 bp, 11 predicted proteins | sample MGYA00237868_ERZ511482 | MGnify/ENA metagenome assembly ERZ511482 | reverse complement strand
CTCGTTGATCTCGTTCTTCGGTGTGACCACTTCCCATGCGACCACGAAGTTGGCTCGCACGATCGAGATGGCCGTGGTGCTCACGAACCGAAGCAATGACAGAAGATGGATCTTCAGGCGCTCGTTCTCGCCCTGCGGGGGGAAGAACCACACCACAGCAGCAGCCACCGCAATACCTGACACGACGTTGGCTGCTGACACATCACGCCACAGCGCGATCCAGACAACCAACAACCAGGCCGGCAGGAACAATCGGGCAATCATGAGTTGCGCACCGCCTCGAGGTATTCGGTGGTGTCGAGTAGCTGCATCGCTGCCCGTTCCGCCAGATCGAAGACCGTGCCGCCGAAGATCGGAACGATCAACGTGCAGAGCACCAGCGCCGCTGTTGCTGCGGTGGTGACCGGATCGATCACCAATCGGCGATCCTCATCATCGGCGGCCGCCATGGCGGGAGTGGGATCGTCGGCAGTACCCCAGAAGACCCCGGCCCAGATCTTCGACATCGAGAAGATCGTGAGCAGCGACGCCACGAGGCTGGCTGCGACCATGATGTACTCCTCGGCCTGCAGGCCAGCGGTGATCACCGCAAGCTTGGCCAGGAAGCCAGAGAACGGCGGCATGCCCGCCAGGCTCAGAGCGGGAATGACGAACAGCACGGCGTAGATCGGGGCTCTTCTGACCAAACCACCCAGTCGGTGGAGCTGGCCGGTGCCGGTCGAGTCTTCGATGAGGCCACCAACGAGGAAGAGCGCCGTCTTCACCGGGATGTGGTGCACGACATAGAGAACGGCACCAGTCAGACCGGCCACGGTGCCAATGGCGAGGCCCATGACCATGTAACCGACCTGGCTGATGATGTGGAAGCTCAGAATTCGCTTGATGTCGCTCTGCACGATGGCGCCGACAACGCCGACGACCATGGTGAGCGACGCAGCCATGACGAGCAGCCACCTGATGTCGTCGAGCTGCAGGATGGTGGTGGCCCGGATCATCGTGTAGACGCCGACCTTGGTGAGCAACCCGGCGAACACGGCGGTGATGGTGGTGGGCGCGGTCGGGTAGCTGTCGGGCAGCCAGGAGAACAGCGGGAACATCGCCGCCTTGGTCCCGAAGACGACCAAGAACCAGGCGCCGATACCGAGGCGCACACCGTCGTCGAGTGACGCAATGCGTTCGGCGAGCACGGCGAAGTTGACGGTGCCGGTCGAGGCGTAGACGTAGGCGATGCCGAGAAGAAACAGGGTGGAGGAGAGGAGGTTGATGACGACATAGGTCATGCCGGCACGGATCTGGGCACGCTTGGCCTGGTGAGTGAGCAGGACGTAGCTGGACACCAAGATCAGTTCGAATGCGACGAACAGGGTGAACAGGTCGCCGGTCACGATGGCCAGACAGACCCCGGCGGTGAGCACGCCGAGCATCGGCCCCACGAGGTTCGGGTCAGCATCGACGGAGCTGCGGCGTTGTCCGATCGAGAAGATCTCCACGAGCAGGATGGTGCTGGTCGCCACGACCAGGATCAGTGCGGCGAAGAGGTCGGCGACGAGGACGATGCCGAGCTCCGGATCCCAGCCTCCCACCCGGACAACGGCGGTCCCGCTGGTGCGGACTCCGACGAGGATCGCGATGGCGGCAGCACAGCTGGAGAGCAGGCCAGTCAGTGTGAGCATGTCGCGCAGCTGCGGGTACTTGCGCATGCCGAGGCCGCCACATGCGGCGATCATCGGCGCGAGAACGGTCAGCGGAATGAGGGTGTTCATGCAATGTGCCCCGCTGCGTCGGGGTCTGCGCCGGTGTCGTTGTCGGCGCCCGTGTCGTCGTCGGCGTAGCGCGCCACCCGGCGGTCCTCGACGTCGTCTTGGACCAGGTCGTCGCCGGTGAGTTGGCGCTGGCGCACTGCGAGGGCGAGGAGGAACAGCGTCAGCCCGAAGGCGATCACGATCGCCGTGAGTGAGAACGCCTGGGGAAGAGGATCGGACACGCCGTCGGTTTCGGCGCCGATCGGCGCCATGCCGGCCGGGCCGCCGGCAGCAAGCATTCCGAGCACGGCTGCGTGCCCGAGGAGTGAGAACCCGACGATGATGCGGCTGAGTGAACGCGAGGTGATCAAGAAGACGCCACCGCCCACGAGCACCATCGCTGCAGCGACGAGTGAAGCGTTCACTGTTCGTCGCCTGCCGTCTCCGGAGCCTCTGCTGCCGAAGCAAATGCTGCGTCTGCGGCGATCGCAGCGTCGAGCCGCTTGCTCTCGAAGCCTTCGAGCGTGGCGATGACGAGGCCGAGGACGACGGCGACGACGCCGATGTCGAACACGAGCGCAGTTCCCGTCTTGAGCGTGCCGAGGCCGGCGATCGGGGTGTCGATCACGACCTGATCGAGGACGGCGTCACCCCAGAACATCGGAATCACGGCACACAGCGCACAGATCAAACCGCCAGCAGCAAGCCAGGGTCCTGGCGCTGTCGGCCGGGGCAGCCGGGCAGGGTTGCGGATGACGACGCCCGCGCCGAGCAGCAGGCCCGCTGCGAACCCGCCGCCGGGTCGGTTGTGCCCGGCGAGCAGCAGGTAGACGCCGATGACGAGCACGAGGGGGGTCACCGCCGCAACGGCGAGCCGGATGACGGGGGACGATTCGATCGTCATGTTGCCGGTCCTTCGTCGGCGCGGCCGACCGTGAGCGCCGCAATGCCGACTGCCACCGCGATCAGGACGACGATTTCGCCGAGGGTGTCGAGGGCGCGAACGTCGGTGAGGATCACGTTGACGATGTTCTTGCCTCCGCCGTCGTCGATGGCGAGCTTCGTGAGTTCGGCTGCCGACGATGGCGTGTCACTCGACGTGCCAGCGGCGAACAGTGCGGCGCCGACCGCGCCGGCGGCGGCACAGGACACGGCGATCCGAGTCGACATCCACAGCGCCCCGACGCGCGGGAAGCCGGATCCGAGGCGTCGAAGTCCGAGAACGAACCCGACCACGATCACGATCTCGACCAACAGCTGCGTGAGGACGAGATCGAGCGCTCCGTGAGCGACGAACAGCGCGGTGACCACCAAACCCGTTGCTCCGAGGACGAGTGCGGCGCCGAGGCGTGAGGACACGCGCGTCGCAGCAAGGGTGCAGACGGCGAGCATCACCACGAGCCCAGGTTGAGCCCAGTTGTCGAACCAGACGATCTCCGACACGTCGATCGAGGACCAGAATGGAATCGTCGCCAGTGACGCTGTTGACGCAATGACGAGGACGTAGCCGGGCAGCGAGCCGTGCTGGATGACGCCGGCGACCCGGCGGGCGTACTTGACCAGGCCGTTGAGGCCGGCATCGACCATGTCGGCACCCTTCGCTGCGGGAGCCGAGGCCTCGACACGCCGGGCGAATGCGACGCCGAGTGCAGCGCCGACGACCAAGACGCCGGCCGACACGACAAAGGCCGTGGTCAACCCAGGCCACCGGAGCAGTTGGTAGACGGAACTCTTGGTGTCGATGTTGGTGGCAGCGTCGCCGACCGGCCCCGTCACCGTTCCGAGCAGGACGAAGCCGAGCACCGATCCGGCCCCGAGGATCGATGCGGGCACGGTCATCGCGATCCGGCGCGGCTTCACCTCGAGGGTGCCGGGCGACCCGCCGAAGACCGTGATCATGAAACGCAGGCTGTACGCCACGGTCAAGGCGGACCCGCCGACGATGATCGCAACGATGATGACCCGCTCGAGGCCGGCCAGACCGAGGGCCGCTTCGATCGCGGCTTCTTTGGCCGCGAAGCCCAGCAACGGCGGTGCGCCGGCCATGGATGCCGCCGAGACCGCAGCGACGCCGAATGCGATGGGCATCGATCGCCAGAGACCGCTGAGTTCGCGAATGTCGCGGGTGCCGGTCCGGACGTCGATCTCGCCGACGATCATGAAGAGCGCGGCCTTGAACACGGCGTGTGCCACCAGGATTGCCACGCCGGCGAAGGTGGCCTTCGGGTTGCCGAGTGAGAACAGGATGATGAGGAGACCGAGCTGCGAGATGGTTCCCCAGGCCAGGATCAACTTGGCGTCGAGGTGGCGGAGGGCGCCGATTGCACCCCAGACCATCGACATTGCGCCGAAGCCGATCCCGAGCACTGTGAAGGCCGGCACGTCGGCGAATGCCGGTGACAGCACAGCGACGAGCACCACGCCCGCCTTGACCATGGTGGCCGAGTGCAGGTAGGCGCTGACGGGCGTCGGGGCGGCCATGGCGCCCGGCAGCCACATGTGGAACGGGACCTGAGCTGACTTCGTCGCCGCTGCGATCATGATCAGCACGGCCGCTGCGGTCGCTGCGCCACCTTCGACCGGGCCGAGCTGCGACAGCCGTGTGGTCGCGCCGGTCTGGCCTGCCATGACGAATCCGGCGAGCAGTACGAGGCCGCCGCCCGCTGTGATCGTCAGGGCGCGCCGCGCCGCCTTCTGGGCGACCGGATCGAGGCGTTGGTGGCCGACGAGCAGGAATGATGCGATCGACGTGGCTTCCCAGAATGCGAAGAAGGTCCACGCGGTGTCGGCCATGACGAGTCCGAGCATCGCCGTGGCGAACGCGAGGATCGTGGCGGCGAAGCGTCCGATGCCTGTCGTCGCAGGTGTGAAGTAGCCCGCCGAGTAGCAACACACCAGGACGCCGATTCCGGCGACGGTCATTGCCAACAGCGCGCCGAGCGAATCGTTGCGGACGGCGAAGACGAGGTCGAGTTCGCGGACCCAGGTGTAGGTCGGGCTGTCGGAGTCGGAGCCGGAGAGCGAAGCAACCGACCAGGCTGTGGTCAGCAGGAGAGGTGCTGCGGCGATTGCGAAGACCCAACGGCCGATACGGTCACCGATGACGCCCAGCACAGCTGCGACGGAGGCACATGATCCGAGCATGAGCCAAAACACCTGCGTGAAGGTACCCACGTCCAAATAGCGATACAACATCGTACCTATCGTGTGGTGGGTGTCACTGCTCGGTCGCTGTCGGTGCGCCGACCGAACTTGGCGCTCGGGCAGGCCGAAACTGCGTCGGGGACCGGCCGCAACGGGCGCCTGACCGAATAGCGTCGGTGGTTGCGCCGTCGGCGTCCTCATGTTCCTACTGCTCGCCCTCCACCTCGTCATCGGCACCGGCGTCATCGCGGCCGGGCGGCGACTCGGCCGCCAGGGCTTCGCAGTGGCTGCGCTCGCACCGCTCGCGACGGTGATCTGGGCCGTCACCCGCGCCGACGGTGTCCTCGACGGTCGACCCGTGACCGAGACGTACACATGGGTCAGCGGGCTCGGCATCAGCTTGGACCTGCGCCTCGATGCCTTCGCACTGGCAATGGTCGCCCTCGTGTCGGGAATCGGATTGCTGATCTGCATCTATGCGCTCGGCTATTTCACGCCGCATGACCCTGCGACGCCGGTCAAGGCGAACGTCGGTCGGCTGGCGGGGATGATGACGATCTTCGCCGGCGCGATGTTGGGTGTGGTGCTGTCGGATCACCTGATTGCCCTGTTCATCTTCTGGGAACTGACCTCGATCACGTCGTACCTCCTCATCGGCAACGACGACACCAATGCTCGGGCCCGAGCAGCTTCGTTGCAGGCCATTCTGATCACAGGCATGGGTGGCCTGGTCCTGCTCGCCGGGCTGATCATCATCGGCCAGTCGGCGGGCACCTATCTGCTGTCGGAACTCATCGAGGACCCGCCGACCGGTGCGGTGCTCAACGCCGGGCTGATCTGTGTGCTGATCGGCGCGTTCACGAAGTCGGCTCAGGCGCCGTTCAGCAGTTGGTTGCCGGGAGCGATGGTCGCTCCGACACCGGTGAGCGCATACCTGCACTCGGCGACAATGGTCAAGGCTGGCGTCTATCTGGTGGCCAGGTTGGCTCCGATGTTCGCACTCGAAGGCGGGTGGCGCGTCGTGGTGCTCACCGTCGGCTCCGCCACGATGCTGATCGGCGGTCTACGAGCGCTACGCCAGTACGACCTCAAACTCCTGCTGGCCTACGGCACGGTCAGTCAGCTCGGTTTCATGATGCTGCTGTTCGGTACGGGCGACGACCACATCGCACAGGCTGGGGTGGTACTGCTGCTGGCCCACGGGGCGTTCAAGGCAGCGCTGTTCATGGTTGTCGGCATCGTCGACCACGAAGTCGGCACCCGCGACATCCGTCGGCTGGCCGGGTTCGGACGCGGCTGGAAGCCGACCGTCGTCGCCGGAGTGATCGGTGCCGCCTCGATGGCGGGGCTCCCGCCGCTGTTCGGCTTCATCGCGAAGGAGAAGGCGCTCGACGGCTACGTCGAACACGGCGATTTCGTTGGCTCGACCGTGGTGTTGGTCGTCATCGTGCTCGCCTCGATCCTCACCTTCGCCTACTCGGCACGCTTCGTCCTCGGGTTGCTCGGAGTCTTCGCCGACGCCGAACACGAGGCGACCTGCGACGACGACGTCGACTCCAAAGCGGCGCACGCACCGTCGTTGGTGTTCGTCGGCCCGGCGCTGTTGCTCACGGTCTTCACGGTTACTGCCGGGCTCGCCCCGGTCATCGTCGACCGCCTCGTCGAGATGGCGACGATTGCTTTGCATCCCGATGCCGACCCGAAGCACGTACACCTGTGGGCTGGTTTCAACACGGCTTTCATGCTGTCGCTGGTCGTCATCGGTTCGGGTATCGCGCTGACGGTCTCGCGGAGCCGAGTCGCTCGTGTGCAGCGTGGCGGGTCGAGAGTAATCAGGGCCTTCCCGTCGAGTGAGCAGGTGTTCAACTTCTTGCTGCGCGGGCTCGGGGCGTTGGCGCGACGGGTCACCGGGATCCTGCAGAATGGTTCGTTGCCGATCTACATCTCGGTGATTCTCGTCGTGGTCACCGGCATCCCGCTCGTTGCGTTCGCGCAGGAGTGGAACGGCTTCGGTGAGCTGGTCGAGACACCGATCCACGTCGTGATCGTTGCGGTGATCATCGCCGCGGCGCTCGGTGCATCGATGGTGCGACGCCGGATCGCCGCGGCGCTGATGCTCGGCGCGGTCGGCTACGCGATGGCCGGCTTCTACGTCACCCAGGGCGCGCCCGACCTCGCGCTCACCCAGTTCGCGATCGAGACGCTGAGCACGGTGCTCTTCGTGCTGGTGCTGCGTTATCTGCCAGCGACGTGGACGCATCGGGCGCCCGCGATTGCCGCGCCGATGCGGATTGCGGTGTCGGTGTTCGTCGGTGCCTCGGTGTTCGTCTTCGCGCTCGTCGCGGCGGGCGCACGCAGCGACGTGACCGAGCCCCGTATGTCCGAGGCGATGGTCGACAACGCGTTGCCGAAGGGCAAGGGCTCGAACATCGTCAACGTGATCCTGGTCGACTTCCGCGGCTGGGACACGATGGGCGAGATCACCGTGCTGCTCGTCGCGGCGGCAGGTGCTGTGAGCCTGGCGCGGACAGGGCGTCGCCGCAACGACGGCGGCCCGACCTTCGAAGAACTGATCGACGACGATCAGCCGCTCGAGTTGCAACACGACTCAGACAGCCCGGCCTCGGCGTTGCATGGGCACGACGGCGACGCAGATGCTGCCAAGCCGGTTCGCGACGGGGTCTCGTCGTGACCGTGCGTGGCGCACCGCAGCGGGTGTTCATTCTCGATCAGTCGATCAAGGTGCTGTACCAGTCGATTCTGGTGCTCGCTCTCTACTTCGAGTTTGCAGGTCACAACCTGCCGGGTGGTGGCTTCGTGGGCGGGCTGATGGCGGGCGCAGCGGTGTCGTTGCGGTACGTCTCGGGCGGTGCCCAGGCGGTGCGCACGACCTTCCGTGCGCCGTCGCACGTCATCATGGGTGTTGGCCTGTTCTTGTCGGCGACCACGGCGTTGGTGCCGGTGCTGCTCGGCGGAACGGTTCTCGAACACGCAGAGTTCGAGCGCACACTGCCGATCTTCGGCAAGGTGAAGATCGTCAGCGCACTGCCGTTCGACGCCGGGGTCTTCCTGGTCGTCGTCGGTCTGATCCTGATGGCGTTTGCGGCCTTCGGTGACGATCGACCACCGCTCGATCGTCTCCGGACGCCAGCAGGCGACGACGACCAGGCCGCTGATCACACGCTGGCGAACATGCCTGGCGACGAGAGCTCACCGGCCGCTTCAGACGGTGTCGAGTCATGAGTGTGCTGCTCGCCTTCGCTGCAGCGATGCTGTTCGGCTTCGGAACGTGGCTGCTGCTGCAGCGGCGCCTGTCGCGGATCATCGTCGGCATCGGCCTGATCGGTCATGGCTCGAACATCTTGTTGATGACGTCGAGCGACGGGCGGGGCCTCCCGCCGATCATCGGATCGGCCGACCCGACCGACTTCGCGGATCCGCTCCCCCAGGCGCTGGCGCTCACGTCGATCGTCATCACGTTCGGTGTCACGGCGTTCCTGTTCGCGCTCGGCTTCCGGAGCTGGAAGCTGACCAACGACGACATTGTCGAAGACGACGTCGAAGATCGCTACATCGCGCGCCGTCGCCGCGTCGACGCCGATGTCGAGGAGAGCGAAGCAGCCGAGCGTGAACGTGCCGTCGAAGAGGACCGCGCATGATCGCGAGCCTGTTCGGAACTCTGGCAGCGCAGCTCCCCGCGGGCTTGCCCGCCGCCGATGTGTACGCGCCTGGAAGTGGTGACTTCGATGCGCTGATCCCCATGCCGGTGCTGTTGCCGTTGCTCGGCGCTGCACTGAGTGTCGTGTTCGCTCGGATGCGTACCGCTCAACGTGTGATCAGCATCGTGGTGCTGATCGGAATGGTCGCGAACAACGTGATCCTGCTCACCCGGATCGACGAGGCAACTGGCGATGCCGTCGGTGGTGTTGCGGTGTCTCAAGCCGGTGGTTGGGTGGCGCCGCTCGGGATCTCGCTCGTGGTCGACCGACTCGCGGCGATGATGCTCGTGGTCTCGTCGCTCATGTTGATCTCGGTGCTCGTCTATGCGATTGGTCAGCACGCCGAGGAACGTCGGTTCGCAGCGTTCCACCCCGTCTATCTCGTGCTGGCAGCGGGTGTGTCGGCGAGCTTCATCACCGGCGACCTGTTCAATCTGTTCGTTGCGTTCGAGATGATGCTGGTCTCGAGCTACGTGCTGTTGACGCTCGGTGGGCGTGCGGGCCAGGTCCGGTCGGGCATGTCGTACGTGGTGATCAGCTTGATCGCCTCGACCTTCTTCATCACGGCACTCGCCCTCATCTACTCCGCAGTTGGCACGGTCAACATGGCTGAGCTGTCGGAGCGGATGCCGGAGATGCCGAGCGGTGTCCAGAGCGGTTTCTCGTTGCTGCTGATCGCCGTGTTCGGCATCAAGGCTGGCATCTTCCCGCTGTTCTTCTGGCTGCCGGACAGCTACCCGACCGCCCCGAACGCAGTCACTGCGATCTTCGCCGGCTTACTCACGAAGGTCGGTGTCTACGCGATCATTCGGACGCAGCTGTTGCTCTTCCCGAGCGATTCCCAGCAGGGCACCGTGCTGCTGATCGTGGCGGGCTGCACGATGCTTGCAGGCGTGCTCGGCGCACTGTCGCACGACGACCTGCAGCGAATTCTGTCGTTCCACATCGTGAGCCACATCGGCTACATGATCATGGGTCTCGGCCTGTTCACGCTGGCCGGTGTTGCGGGTGCGGTGTTCTACGTGGTGCACCACATCGTGGTGAAGACGGCGCTGTTCCTGGTGGCGGGGCTGGTCGAACGCAAGTCAGGCTCGGACCGTCTTTCACGTGTCGGCGGGCTCGTACGGAGCGCGCCGATGATCTCGATCCTGTTCGCGTTGCCGGCGCTGAGCATTGCGGGCTTCCCGCCGTTCTCCGGCTTCGTCGCCAAGTTCGCTCTGGTGAGCGCGGCAATCGAGGCCCGACAGTGGGGGATCGTGGTCGTCAGTCTCCTCGTCAGCCTGTTGACGATGTACGTGATGGGTCGCATCTGGTCGAGCGTGTTCTGGGGCCGGCCCGAGGACGGCGTCGTCTCGGATCGGCTCGAGCCGGGCGCGACGAAGGTGCCGGTGCTGATGACAGCGGCGACTGTCGTCGTCGTCGGCTTGTCGGTGGCACTGTTCGTGTTCGCCGGGCCGCTCTACGACCTGGCCGAGCGTGCTGCTGCTGACCTCCTCAACCCGCAGAGCTACATCGATGGCGTGCTCGGTCACAGTGACGCCGGCGGGGCAACGAGCATCAGCACCAGCACCAGCGGAGCGGGCGGATGACGAAGTTCTTGCGTCTCCCGTCGTTGATCATCTGGCTCACTGCGCTGTGGTGTGCGCTGTGGGTCGACCTGTCGCTCGGCAACGTGATCGGCGGTCTGCTGGTCGCGATCGTGATCGTCAGCGTGGCGCATCCGACCGGCGTGACCGGGCTGGAACGCACATACTTCCGCCCGGTGTCGGCGCTGGTGTTCGTGGTCTACTTCCTGGGGCAACTGGTCAAGGCGAACCTGGTCGTGGCCTGGGAAATCGTGACACCGGGTCTGAAGATCAACCGGGCGATCATCGCAGTGCCGATGCACTCGTCGTCGGCCGGCGTCGTCACGGTGGTGGCCAATGCCGTGACCCTGACGCCCGGCACGGTCACGGTCGACGTCGTCGAGGAGCAGCCCGACGCCGCTGGCGATGGGGTCGACGAGTCGGGCTCGGACCGGGTCCACCGCATCCTGTTCATTCACGTGCTGCACTTCATCGACGTCGATTCGGTGCGTCGTGACGTGCTGCAGTTGGAACGCCGGGCGATTCAGGCGTTCGGGTCGCGCGACGAGTTGCCGCCCGTCGACGGCGAACTCGCCGAACTCGGCGTCGTCCGTTTCCGTGTCGCCAAGAGTGTGCGGTCAGGACGCTCCGGAAAGAAGTCGACCATTGTGAAGAGCAGTGTGAAGAAGGGGACGGCTTCATGATCTTCGTCTGTGTCGTGTTGTTGAGCGTCGCTGCGGCATCGTTCCTGTTCCGCGTGCTGCGCGGTCCCTCGATTCCTGACCGAGTCGTTGCACTCGACGGGGTGTTGTCGGTCGTGGTCAGCGGGATCATCGTCGGTGCTGCGAGTGCTGACAGCGGCATCACCCTGTCGACGGTGTTGGTCGTGTCGCTGGTCGGTTTCGTCGGCACGGTCGCACTCGGCAGGTTCGTCGAACGGAGGGGTGGCTGATGAACGTCATCGCAGGCTTCTTCATGATCATCGGATCGCTGATGACCATGATCGGCGGGATCGGCGTGGTCCGGTTCGGCGACCTGATGTCGCGCGTGCACGCAGCTGCCAAGGCGCCAACGCTCGGGCTGCTGCTGATCGCCATCGGCGCCTCGATCGAGATCGGCTCGGTAGAAGCGATCGTCACGCTCGTGCTCGTCGTCGTGCTGCAACTCCTGACCTCACCGATTGCCACCCACGTGCTGGCGCGTGCCTCGTACGGCCAGGTCGACATCACCCTCGACGGCGAAGACGACCTCGCTGACTACTACGCCGTGCTCGAAGACACCGAACGTGAGCGCGGCGAGGGGGACTGAACCGCCGACGAGTCACGCGTTCAGGACATGGTGTCGGGAGTTGCGATCGACCGTGGGACAATCCCGAGTGACGATCGGCAACATCTAGGCATCTGACAGTCCCACACCGAGACCCACCCGGATACGTGACTCGCGCTCGTGTGGGTCAGGCGGTCGGTGTTGGGGTGGCGGTGTCGGTGGTGGTGTTGTTGCCGAGTTGGCCGCGGTTGTTGTCGCCCCAGCAGTGGGTGTTGCGGTT
>ENA-ORXT01005903-ORXT01005903.1-marine-metagenome-genome-assembly--contig:-NODE-5903-length-11725-cov-3.418355_pt1 | contig 11725 bp, 6 predicted proteins | sample MGYA00237868_ERZ511482 | MGnify/ENA metagenome assembly ERZ511482 | reverse complement strand
ACGACACTCCGGCCGCAACCAACGTGCGCTCAGTTTGAATCGGAAGATTCACGTGCGAGATCAAATCACGTCTTAAAGGCGAAACCCAGGGTACGGCATCGGCTTAAGCAGCTGGGGACAGCGGCTTTACTATCGATAGTACAGTCGCTGTCTCAGCTACTGAAGGCATTTCGATTTACCCCGCACGACACTCCGGCCGCAACCAACGTGCGCTCAAGTTGAATCAAGATATTAACGCCTAAACGCGATTTGAGTTTTAAAGGCGAAACCCGAGCACACCATCTGCACAGGCAGTTGGGGAAAAGACACATCCCGTAATTTTGCCCCCAAAAGCACCCCTTTTAGCGTTGGCAGTTCGAGCAGCCACAGCCTGTACTCGGCGAACCGGGGCGACAGAAACCTAAGGGGCCGTCGCAGGAATGGGGATGGTCAATCGCCGCATTCAATGGCAGTAACGCCGCATCACGGAAGAATTTGAAACCTGAAACCAGCGGCTGCTTATTCAGGCCTCTCGTCTGCCCATAACGCTCAAGCTGGGCATCTTCAAAGTAAAGCGGTTGGTAGCGGATCTTAGGCGCCGCCCAAGCAAATACTTTCTCTGTTCTCGGCGTCGCACGGTAATAACGTTGCGTGCTCCCGGTCAATACGGACGACTCGTCGTCGGGAACTACCCCACCAAAGTCACGAACATCTGTGCTGACTTCCCGAATTGACTTTTTGGGCCAAACACCGAATTGTCGCTCCGCGCGTTGGAAGTCATCGTCTTGGTCAATGTCATCATCGAGGCCAACTAAATCATCCCCGTCACCGTCGTCGGTTTCACGATTGTCATCACTGCCGATGTCGGCAAGATTGTCCGTCCGGCCATCGTCCATCGCGGGCTCCAATTCTTCATCGGCGTCCAATGCTTCAAAATCTTCGGTTTGCTCAACCTCTGCGGGCACCGTAATTTCTGGGCCACTGTCGCTGTCTGTTGCGGGATTGGGAGAATCAAGCACTGGATCTAAATCCGCCTCCTGACTTCGTTTGACAAACGACACCAAATACCTTCCCGGCTCTTGCTCATTCTGGGTAATAAGGTGACTCGGCAGCTCGGCCACCCGCTGGGAAATGGCCGCTTGAGGTATCGCTTTGTCGGCAGGCGACTTTTGGGCAGTATTAACACTAAAACTGCGTGATTGAATTTGAGCTGGTATTTTAGCCGGTGCTGATTGCATCTTTGATTCAACAGTGGCGTTTCTAATGATTCGCGCTGATACGTCGAAGTCTTTGGGAACCGGTGGTTCTTCAATTGTAAACAGGGTGCCGTGATTCAAACGCGTCTCAGCGAAATTTCCCGAACGCGATTGCGTCGTCGGCGCGTTGAAACGGCGTTGAGTCGTTGCGGCTTCCGCCATGGGGGGAAGCGGCCGCGCTGAGTATCCGGTTACTTCTGTTTGAGCAGAAATTTCTCCGCCGGCGAGCATCGCGCCGCAGGTGATCACCGCAGCCAAGTATTTAAAGGGACTTGTTTTCATCGAATATTCCGTTTCCAAGCGTTTCCTGAGTCCGTCAATTTCAGTATCGGCCCTTTTAACGAGAGCAACCTAGATTACGCGTACGACCTTCATTGCTTCTCTAATCGTTAAGAACGATGAAGCAAAAATTCGCATTTACCCTCGAAATTGGGACGCGTGGGAGGGAAGGAGCGTCTAGAGTTTCGGCGTCAGCTGGCCAAGAGCCCGGAGCCCACTAATCGAACGAAAACGACTGAAAAAACTACCCAATACGCCGTTTTTAGACCTTCAGCTGCCTTGAGGCGCAAAATTGGAGCTAATTTTGATGAAAGGGCAGAAAATTTGGCATCATTTTGCACCTTATCGCAGCCGTCACGCGTATCAGCTGTGCTTGTGGCGATGTAAAAATTACACTGTTTAGCGGAACTTAAACGAAAAGAGCGTGTTTAAGGCTAACGGAAATTTCATTTTCGCGACGTGTCTGATTTACGGATTGCGAGCGGTTTCCAAACGAGCCAATGCGATGCGATTCAACCTCAAGGTCTCTGCTATGCAAAAGTGCCCCGACAATCAACTCAGTCGCCGCAACCTTCTAACGGTCGGCGCGATCGGTGGACTCGGTTTATCACTGACGGACTTCTTTCGGCTTCGGAAGGCTCAAGCTGAGCAGAAGTTCTACCAGAGCAAAGAAGGGACCGCCAAATCGGTCATCTTCATCTTCCTCCCCGGCGGCATGGCCCATCAAGATTCTTTCGATCCCAAACCCTACGCGCCTTTGGAGTACCGAGGCCCTTTTGGCACCATCGACACGGCGCTCAACGGCGTCCGGTTCGGCGAACTGTTTAAGCACACCGCCAAGGTTGCCGACCGATTGACAATCATCCGATCGATGACCCACGGCGAAGCGGCTCATGAGCGTGGTGTCCATAATATGTTCACCGGCTATCGCCCCTCCCCTGCCCTTCAGTTTCCCAGCATGGGCAGCGTCGTGTCGCACGAGTTTGGCCCCCGCAAAAATTTGCCGCCTTATGTTCTGATTCCCAATCAGCCCAACACCTTCGCTGGTTCAGGATACTTAAGTTCATCTTTCTCAGGCTTTAGCCTTGGCGCGGATCCGGCCAAATCAGGCTTCAAAGTGCGCGACTTACAGTTACCCGACGGCGTCAACCACGACCGGTTTGGGCAGCGCCGGAAACTGTTGAACGTCGTCAACGATCACTTCCGTCAGCGCGAGAAGTCCGATGCGCTTGATTCGGTCGACACCTTCTATAGCCGAGCCTACGACTTGATCAGTTCGCAGCAGGCGCGCGAAGCATTCGACATCGAAAAAGAAGATCCCAAACTTCGAGACAGATACGGACGCAACGAAGCGGGAGCTCGGATGTTGTTGGCGCGACGATTGGTCGAATCGGGCGTTCGATTCGTAACGATGACTTACGGCGGTTGGGACCACCACGACAACGTCGAAAAAGGGATGAAGCGGATGGTTCCAAGTTTCGACAAAGCTTACGCGACGCTGATCAGTGATCTCGAAAGCCGCGGTTTGCTTGAATCAACATTGGTCTGTGTGACTTCCGAGTTCGGTCGCTCGCCGAAGATTAACGCGACCGCAGGCCGTGATCACTGGGCAAAAGTTTTCAGCACCGTGATGGCCGGCGGCGGTATCAAAGCCGGTCAGGTTTATGGGAGTTCCGACGCGACGGCCAGCGAACCGGCCGATAATCCGGTTACGGTCGAGGATTGGGCAACGACGATGTACTCATGTCTGGGAATCAACGCCGATAAAGAACTGATGGCTCCCGGCAATCGTCCGGTAGAGATCGTCGATGGCGGCCAAGTCCGAAAAGACTTGCTTGCCTAAGTTCATTGGTCAGTCAATAAAATCCCGCATGCGTAAACGCGGCGATGCAATACAAACCCGACCCACCAGCCGCGTGAGTTTTTCAGACGTTTGAGCACTCACGTATTCGAAATATAAAATTTTGACCTCCAACGAATCATGCACCCTCGAATCTTAAAACTTGGCGCTCGCCTGTTCCTAGGTTTGGCGTTGCTTTGGTCGGCGGCAACGTTGGCGTTTGCAGGATCAACTCCTGAACTACATTCTGTCTCGCCGCGTGGCGTCGAGCGTGGCAACGAGCACACGTTGTTCCTTCATGGCATTCGGCTCAACGATGCCCAAGAAGTTTTCTTTTATGGGCCAGGCATCGAAACGAAGTCGGTGAAAGTTATCGACCACAAAAAATTAGAGGTCGTTGTCGAGGTTGCTGCTGATTGCCGATTGGGCGAACACATTTTGCAAGTTCGATGTGGCAAGGGGATCTCCGATTTCAGGTCGGTCTTTGTTGGCCCCTACCCTGCGGTGAAGGAAACCGAACCCAATAACGAATTTATCAACGCGCAAAAAATTGAACTTGGCCATACCGTTGCCGGCGAAATTAAACGGGAGGATGTTGATTACTTTGTCGTGTCACTGAAATCGGGCCAGCGTATGTCCATCGAAGTGGAAGCGATACGATTAGGTACATTTTTCGATTCTAAAGTCACCGTCTTCGACTCCGAGCAAAACGAAATTGCCGTGTGCGACGATACAGAGTTATTCAGCCAAGACGGGTTTCTGTCGGTCACCGCGCCTGCCGACGGTGACTACTACGTGATGATTCATGATGCGGTCTTCAACGCGCCCAAATACGCATTTTACCGGCTTCACATTGGTGATTTTGATCGTCCCCAAGTGATGTTTCCTGCCGGCGGAAAATCAGGGCAGTTGCTGAGTGCGGCAATAATTGAACGTCCCAAACCAAATTCGGAATCTGTCGTCCAACACACCGCGGCGGAGATTCAATTGCCTGATTTGTCCGATACCAACGAAGTTTTCAATGGCGGGCCTTCGGCGCTGCCGCTGCGTGTTTCCGAATTTGAGAATCTCAATCGTGCAGACGATGCCAAAAATTTAGGATTCAAAGAAGCAACCGAAATCACAATCCCTATCGCCATCAACGGGCGATTCGCGACCGAGCGTCAGCGACACTTCTACAGGTTTACGGCAAAGAAGAATCAGAAACTATCAATTGACGTTTTTGCCAAACGCATCGGTTCACCGCTGGACCCCATTATCAATGTGTTTGACGAAAAAAATAAGTCCTTGATCGGCAGCGACGATGCTACCGTTCGTCCCGATTCGTTTTTGGTCTTCAACCCTCCGGCGGACGGAACTTACACGCTGCGCGTGATCGACTATTTTAATCGAGGTGGCGTCGACATGATTTACCGAGTCGAAATTGCTCCGGTAACGCCGCGACTGTCATTGAGTATCAAGCGTAACGATCGCTTCTCTCAGCGCCGGATGGCGATGGCGATTCCTCAAGGCGGGCGTTTCGCGGCGGTGTTGTCCGCGAAGAAGGAACATTTTGCGGCTGACGTTGAACTGCAATTCGATGGTTTACCCGAGGGCGTAACCGCAACAATGCTTCCGTTGGTTAAAAACGCAAAAGAAATGCCCGTCGTTTTCGAAGCGACCGAAGACGCCTCGTTGGAATTAGGACAAGTCACCGTTTCTGCGATCGCTAAGCGTGAAAAGATAGACGCAAAGAGCGTCGCCAAGGAAAAAGCAAAGGCCGAACCGCCCGGCCCCGTCTTCGATACCGAATTCACGCTAACGTCGCTCGATTCGCGCGGGCCGCCCAACAATTTCGTCTACCACCCCACCGTTGTCGATAAACTGGCCGTCGGTGTGATTGAGAAACTTCCCTTTCGAATCACGGTCGAGCCTTTAAAAGCTCCTTTGGTTCGCAACGGATCCGCAAAAGTGAAGGTGATCGCCCATCGTGACGAGGGGTTCACGGAAAAAATTCGGTTACAGTTCCCCTACCGCCCCGTTGGCGTTGGTACGACCTATCAGATTGAAATGAAAGCTGATCAGACCGAGATCGAATATCCAATCAACGCTAACAAGGGAGCGCAGTTAGGCGAGTGGCCGTTTTATGTGATCGCGACTGCCAATGTTTCGGGCCCTGCGTGGATCGCGTCCCAACTTGAGACCGTCAGCGTGGAAGAGCCTTTCGTTGCGATGGAATCAAAACGCACCGTGGGAGCGAGAAACGAAACGGTCAGAGTCGTTTGTCAGATCCAACAGCTACGTGATTTTGTCGGCGATGCGAGTGCTGTTTTGAGAAGTCTGCCGCCCCACGTCACTGCCGCAGGGCCCGTTACGTTTGATAAAACGGCTGAAACCATTGAATTCGAATTGAAGACTACTGACAAAACTCCCTTCGGTAAGCACAAATCAGTCTTTGTCGAAGTCACGGTGCCGGTCGGTGAGGGACACAGCGTCGCCCGCGCCGGAAATGTTGTCTTGCAGATTAACCAGCCGTTAAAACAGCAACCGGCCATCGCCATGCGAAAGGCAGCAAAATGAATTTTGGCAAAATGAATTTTCTATCTTTGACTTCAATGGCTTGGGCTACAGCGTTTGGTTTGGCTCTCTTGATTCAGTCAATCCATTTCGCGCAAACCGCTTCGGCGCAATCAGTTTCCGAACCTATTGATCTACGGATTTATCCTCAAGCGATCTCACTTGATGGTGCGCGCGATAGCCATACGGTTATCGCGCAGACCGTTTTTGCTGACGGTGTGACGGCGGGTGTTACCGAGCATCTTGGCCTGAAAATTGCTGATCAAGCCGTCGCTCGCCTTGAAAAAGGCCGAGTTTACCCCCTCGCCGCCGGTCAAACGAATCTAAAGGTAACCTACAAGAATTTCACCAAAGAGATTCCGATCACCGTTGCCAACAGTCGGGTTGACGATCCGTTGAGTTTTCAGCTGGATGTGATGCCCGTCTTTTCAAAAACCGGTTGCAACGCTGGCAGTTGCCACGGTGCGGCACGTGGAAAAGACGGATTTCGATTGTCCCTGTTCGGTTACGATGCCAAGGGCGATTACTTTCGACTGACGCGCGAGATGCTCGGTCGAAGAATTGATGTTGCGTTGCCCGAAGACTGTTTGTTGACCAACAAAGCCACCAATCGAGTCGCACATTCCGGCGGGAAGCTTTTCGAAGTCGATTCTGAGTATTATGCGGTTTTGAAACGCTGGTTGGAAGAAGGTGCAAATTTCGACGGCGATGAAGTAGCCACCGTTAGCTCAATCGAACTCCTGCCGCGTAACGGCTTACTTAATGGAACCGGAGCAAATCAGCAGCTGAACGTGACCGCGCACTATTCCGACGGTACGACACGCGACGTTACTCATCTGGCCTATTTTTCGACCTCCAATACAGACGCCGCAGCGGTTTCTCAAAGCGGCATGGTAACCGGCGGTCGACGTGGAGAAGCATTCGTGATGGCGCGCTTTGACACTCACACTGTCGGATCGGACTTTATCACCCTGCCTCAAAATTTAAAATTTGAAAACTTTGACGAACTTTATCCTGAGAATAATTTTGTCGATTCGCACATCAATGCAAAACTGAAGAAGCTGCGAATCTATCCCTCGGAATTATGCGGCGACGCTCAATTTATTCGGCGCGTCAACATTGACATTTGCGGACAACTGCCGACGGTGGAAGACGTTGACGCGTTCGTCGCCGATGAAAATCCGGAGAAGCGGTCGGTGCTGATCGACCGTTTGCTTGATCAAGACGCGTTCTTGGATCTATGGGTGATGAAGTGGGCGGAACTGTTGCAAATCCGTGCCAACAAGACGATTGATTCAAAGGGTGCTTTCCTTTACTTCCAATGGTTACGCGAAAAGTTTTACAATGAAACGCCCTTGAATCAAATTGTAGTCGATTTAATGGGAGCCACCGGCAGTACCTTTGACAATCCGCCGACCAATTTTTATGAAGTTGATCGCAACCAGTTAAAAACGGCCGAAAATGTCGCCCAAGTTTTTCTGGGCATGCGAATTCAATGCGCTCAGTGCCATAACCATCCGTTTGATCGTTGGACGATGGAGGATTATTATTCCTTCGCTTCGTTCTTCGCCAAGGTTCGTGTCAAACCTACGGCGGATCCCAGAGAAATGATTGTTTCCCAAGGTGGAGGAAAAGAAACCAAGCATCCGGTCACCGGCGCGAAAATGATGCCGAAATATCTTGGCGGCGATGCTCCCGATGTCAAAGGAAAAGACCGGCGCGTCGTTTTGGCGGATTGGATCGCCGACCCTGCGAATCCGTATTTCGCCAAAAACGTCTCCAATATTGTGTGGGCTCATTTCTTTGGCCGCGGCATCGTGGATGAAGTGGATGATGTGCGGATCAGTAACCCGCCAGTGAATTCGGCGCTGTGGGATGCCCTGGCCCAATCGCTGGTGAAGTCAAACTTCGACCTTAAAGAATTAGTGCGGCAGATTTGTAATTCGCGGACGTATCAGTTGAGCACGCTGGCGAATGAGTCCAATGAATCCGACCTGACGAACTTTTCACACGCGTCCTTGCGTCGGATGCGGGCCGAAGTGATGCTGGACGTTTTGGCTCAGGTCACCGACACGACAAACAAGTTCGTAGGGCTACCCTCGGGGGCGCGGGCGACACAAATTGCCGACGGAAACACGACCAATTACTTCCTTCAGACATTTGGCCGCAGCACACGGCAATCGGCCTGCTCTTGTGAAGTCAAACAGGAACCTAACCTGTCGCAGGCGTTGCATCTGCTCAACGGAGATACCGTTCACAAAAAAATTAAGAGCGGTAACTTGATCGGCCAATGGCAGAAATCTGGTTTGGAGAAAAAAGAGATCATTGAAAGCCTTTATCTCCGAACGCTCGCCCGATCGCCAACTGCGGCTGAACTGGAATCTGTGCTGATGGCGTTGAGTGAAGCTGAAATTGAGTCTGAAGATAAGTCCGAAGTTGCCATGGCGGAGCGTAAGTCACTCGAGGATCTGTTTTGGGCGTTGCTCAACTCCAGCGAGTTTTTGTTCAATCATTAAGGCACCATGCGAAACAACCTTGGAAAATTATTGAGTCCCTTCACCACCGCAGTCGTCGTTGTCTGTTGCTTGGCCGCTACGGGTATGGCTGAAGATGAAAAGATCACCTTTGACGATCACATTAAACCGATGCTGGTTCGCCGCTGTTCGACCTGTCACAACGGCGACCGAACCGAAGCCGATTTAGATGTCACCAGCTTTATCACGCTGATGCAGGGCGGTGGCAGCGGCGAAGTGATCGCTCCGTTCGCTGCCGAGGAGAGCTATTTGGTCAGTCTGGTGACTCACGAAGATTCTCCAGAGATGCCGCCGGGAGGGAATAAGATTCCCGATGCGGAGATCGAACTGCTTAGACAATGGGTTGATCAAGGTGCGTTAGAAAATTTAGGTAGCACCGCGAAGAGAAAGAAGCCAAAAATTGATCTCACCGCTGTCGCACAAAGCGCCAACGAGCGTCCCGATCAACCGCCATTGCCGCCGCGCTTACCTTTGGAACCAGTGATCCACACGGCGCGTAAATCGCAGATTCGCTCGATCGCGACGAATCCATGGTCGCCGATCGTCGCCATTGCGCTGCCGAAACAAGTATTGCTGTACGATACCAAAACCTTTGAACTCAAAGGCGTGCTGCCATTTAAGTTTGGCAATCCGGAACATTTACGGTTCAGCCGCAACGGCGGCTTGCTATTGATGGCCGGCGGCGTCGGTGGAGCCTCGGGCAAAGTCGTGATCTGGGATGTTGCCAAAGGTGCGGTTGTCACGACGATCGGGGACGAACTGGATGCCGTCTTGGCCGCTGATATTTCTGCGGACCATAATTTGGTCGCGTTGGGCGGACCGAAAAAGATTGTGCGCGTGTTCTCTGTCGCCGAGGGTAGTCAGCTTTATCAGATTAATAGTCACACGCAGTGGATCACCGCGATCGAGTTTTCACCTGACGGAAAGAGTTTAGCGACCGCCGATCGCAACGGTGGTTTGATTATCTCTGATGCGGCAACGGGCAATGAGAATCTCAATCTTGCGGGGCACAAGCAGAGCGTAAGTTCGATCGCTTGGCGGAGTGATGGCAAGGTGATCGCCTCAGTCAGCGAAGACAAAACGGCGAAATTATGGTCGACCGAAACTGGCAAGCAGGTGAAATCATGGGAAGCTCATGGCAATGGAGTCACCAGCGTCGCCTTCACCAGCGATGGCCGAATCTTAACAACCGGACGTGATCAAAAAGTTAAACGGTGGAAGCAAGACGGTAAAGGCGATGGCGAGTTCAAGGGATTGACGGATGTCGCAATGGCCGTGGCATGGTGTGGCGAGACCCAACGGATCATCGCCGGAGACTGGCGAGGTGCAATTCTGGTCTGGAAGCCTGGGCAGGCCGAAAAGATTGGGACTCTGGATGCCAATCCACCGCTGATCGCGCATCGGATTGCCAAGTTCTCCGAATCCTTGACCACCGCAATGGACGAACTAAAGATGGCTGAACAGGCACTGGCGGTAGAATCCGAAAAACTTCAACAGCTGAAGCAAGAGTCGGTCGCGAAAACGTCGGAGCTGGCCGGTGCGACCGAGAACGAGTCGCCGTTGGCGAGGGAATTGGCCGCGCTGGCAACGCAAGTTGGAGAATTGGCTGATGAGATCGCGCCTTTGAGACAGTCCAAAGACGCTAAGATGAAACTGATGCAAGAGGCGAAGAAAGTTGTCGACCATTGGCACGCCGAGGCAGAGTTCGCGGAGTCGTTTACCTCCAAAGATTGAGTCTCTTCTTTTTGGGTATGGCATCTTGGTACGTTTTCTCATTCAACCGTTGCTTGATCCGATCGCTTGGTGCATTTCGCGTGTGCGAGTCAATCGCGTGACGTTTGAGACGGTCGATGGGCGCGACTATGTTCGCAAACGGCGCTGGGTGCTTGGATGGTCTTTGATTCTGATTGGAAACATCGTTTTCCGATTTCGCCGTGTGCCCGTTAAGGTTTTACGAAGACAAGCGTGGTTTGAATGGGAGCAGCGGGTTCAATCCGCGACTGGCATTGAGTTCCCCCAGCAATCGCCTGGAGGGTTGCTGACGCAAAGAGATCGCGGGCGCCTCTTGGCGGATACCTTGGTTGAACTTTGTGACCAAAAGCAGATCGTTGAACACCTGGCGATTGCGTTGGCGGAGCTTTACCGACTGCATCAGATCGAAGTTGAGATGGATCTGGGATGCGGTGGTAAAATTGTAGCCTTCAGTCACGGCGATGCGTCGGTGAACAACGTTATTTTCGACAGTACAAGCGAAACGGCGCGGTGGTTCGATTTCGATCTGCGTCATAATTTACAGCAGTCGACCGAGTTACGTCGCGCGGATGATCTGCGGGCCTTCCTCTTCACTGCCGTCCAGTGCTTGCCGCCAGAAAGTTGCACTGAGGATGCTCTTCAGCGAATGTTGATCGCGCTGCGGTCCGCGTATGAGTGCGATAGGATTTGGGAAACTCTCGTCGTATTGATTAGCAGTCGTTGGTTTGCGTTGGATCTGTTTCATCGGGCTCAAATCTATCGCGCGACGACAACGATTAATCGAAAGGTAGAACAACGATTGAAAGATGCGTTGGTGGAGCACGCAGAAGTGGCCTAGTTGGACGTCGTTATATTTGGAATAGAAGCTTTGTTGGTAACGGGGTTGCGAAACTGTGAGCGGCAAGGCGGTAGCCGCCGGTTTTACCCGCCAGGCACCGGCGGCTAGCGCCTTGCCGCTCACGAAAGTAGCCGCGCTGACGCTTCGATCACCAGAGATAATTCATCGTAGCATCTCTGTCATCTCGGATCCGCAGCAATTCGGCCCGTCGTTGCTGGACGTCGATATTGGCATCATTTTGAGAGGGTGACTGCATCAAACTAACGGCGTGGTGTTTCAGCAATTGGCCAGATTCACGTTGAATCGCCTCGTTGGCTAATTGAGCGTTGACCTGAGCCTGATCAAAATTCGCTTGTGCCTCTGCCATGCGGCGAACAGATTCCAGCAGCAAATCCAACGTCACAGCATCGGCTTCGAACGCTGCCTTCCGCGCCAGCCACGCGTCTTGGGCAGCCAACATGCGGTTGTAAGCAAGCTCCGCAGCGGTATAGCTTTGTTCGACGGCTCGGAACGCCGAGCCAAGCTGATGGGCAATTTGTTTTTGCTGCTCGGAAAGAATCTGCCGATCACGCACTAACTGCAATTCAGCATTACGAACGCCGGCGTGGGCCTGGCGGAAACCGATCGGCATGTTCAGCAACAGCCCCAGCTCCCACTCGTTGTGATCACCAGACCCCGCGTCATTCAAGGC
>ENA-ORXT01005902-ORXT01005902.1-marine-metagenome-genome-assembly--contig:-NODE-5902-length-11727-cov-3.421373_pt1 | contig 11727 bp, 15 predicted proteins | sample MGYA00237868_ERZ511482 | MGnify/ENA metagenome assembly ERZ511482 | reverse complement strand
AACAGAGTTCGTTTTGACCTGGATATAGGCAACTATCAACGTGGCATCTTAAAGGGACAAAATCCCAAATCAGCTACTTTGGTTAAGCGCAAAAATGGTGACTACTACATACACATTAATTTGAACAACGAAGTTCCAGAAGAGATAGACACTAAGGATGTTCTGGGAGTCGATCTAGGCAGAGTTGATATTGCACATACAACAGACAAGGAAAATTGGAGTGGACAGCAGTTAAACAAAGTTAGAAATAAATATGCTTGGTTGAGAAAAGTTCTTCAGAAAAAAGCTTCGTTAGGCACGAGGAGTAGTCGGCGCAGATGTCGGCAGCTTCAGAAACGGTTATCAGGCAAGGAGAAACGATTCCAAAAGCATATAAATCATGAGATATCACGTCAGCTAGTTAACAATGCAGTGGCTAGCAAACGAGCTATATCTCTAGAAGATTTGACAGGCATCAGAGAAAGTACAAATAAACAGCCAAGAAATAAGCAGGAACGTAGAAAGTCTAACAACTGGGCATTTTACCAGTTAAGACAATTTCTAACTTATAAATGTCTTTTGGCTGGTGTACCTCTTCTGCTAGTGAATCCAGCATATACAAGTAAATCTTGTTATAAATGTGGTCATATTGGCAACAGGAGTGGCAAGCGATTTAGCTGCGTAAATCCTGACTGCCAAAACAAATGCGACTCTGATTATCAGGGCGCAATGAATATTGCTGCATTAGGGCGTAATTTAGCCACGCCTGGAGGTTCAGATCTCCTCTGTAAACTAAAACTTGGAAGCGTAGAATACTTCCAGCTTAGTCTATTCGGGGATGATTTAGGGCTACTGAAATCCCCATCTTCAAGCGACGTTAGGAGCTAAGGTGGGGAAGGTTAAACCAGTCCATAATATTTTTTCGATTAAATAATTACATTTCTATAATCGAGCGATTTGCCAAGATATTTCCACGACCCATAGGGAATATGGGATAATCCAAACTATAAGGTGCAACCGAGTTTTTTAAAAAGAGATATAAACAAAAATGTTTAATTTTACTGGAGAAAAGCCCAACAACTTGGGCGTAAAGGATGGCAAGCTGGCTGCTTGTCCTGGCACTCCCAACTGTGTCAATAGTCAAAGTGCTGGAGGCAAAGAGAAGATTGAACCTTTACCTGGAGTAGCGATCGCCGAAATTAAAAGCGTAGTTGAAGGAATGGAAAGAACTACCATTATTGAAGAGACTGACAGCTATCTTTATGCAGAATTCAAAAGCAAGCTGATGGGCTTTGTAGATGATGTGGAATTTTACAAAGATCCAGCAGCAAATGTAGTTCAGGTAAGATCTGCTTCTAGATTAGGTCAGTCCGATGCGGGAGTTAACCGTAAACGAGTTGAAGAAATTAGAAGCAAGCTGAAATAAAGACACCAAATATTAGAAAATAGATTCAAAGGCATGGGTTAACTTAGTTTGACCCTTTTTTATTGTCTTTAAATTTTAATTACTCATTTTTCAAGAAACTATGCCAACTACAGCCTCTAGTAGCAAATCCCCTCTTGCCATTACCATCACCGAAAAACTTGATGGAGGAGAAAGCCTGGGGAGTGCTGACTATAGTAAACAAGACTTATATGCGATCGCTCTAGCTCAAGCCAACTTAGAACAAGTTAATTTTTCTGACAGTATTCTGACTAATGCTGAATTAGTCGGTGCAAATTTAGCGGGGGCAAATCTTAGTAAGACTGACCTCAGGGGAGCAAATCTTGCAGGGGCAAATTTAACCGATGCAAACCTTACAGGTGCATATCTTAGCCGTGCCGATCTCAGAGGAGCAAATCTTACAGGGGCAAATTTAACCGATGCTCAGTTTCAAGTAACTATCTATGGCAACGACACCATCTTTCCTGAAGGATTTAACTACAAAAGCAGTGGTGCGGTAGGACCTAAAGCAAGCTTGAATGGAGCTTTTTTGAACACAGCTAATCTACGAGGAGTAGATCTAACTGGAGCAAAAATGATCGGTGCTTATCTTAGTGGTGCAGACTGTACTGGAGCAATTTTAGATGATGTTTCCTTTAGTGGCGCAAATCTTCAAAAGGCGATTATGACAGGGGCTAGCTTACGTAATGCTCGTTTGGGCAACACCGAATTAAAAGGGGTAGATTTCCGCGCCGCAGATTTAACAGGGGCTAACTTCGACAATATTCAAAATGTGGCTGGAGCAGATTTTAGCATGGTCACTGGCTTAAGCGAACAGGCTCGTTCTGCTATTTTAGGCTTTCCTGCTCAAGATCTCACTACCTGGAATTCCTATACGCGCTGTAACACTAAAGACAGTTTGAATATCAAAGGTTAATTGACGCTAAATTAGGCAGAGTTACAAGATTTTATTAGAGATTGTATTTTCATGAATCAGCGTCTAACGTTGCCTAAAATTCGATGGAGAGAATTAATAGCGATCGCAATTATCACCTGCTATTTCTGTATGACGATCGCACCAACTCCTTTGGTGGCTCAATCTCCAGATTGGATTACTCGTAGTGATAAATATGCAGATTTATTGAGAAAAGCGATCGCAGCAAAAGAATGTCAGCCACAGTCTGGCACGAACGAAAGTTTACTAGAATTAGATCCAGCCTTTAAAGTATGTCGTAGAGAAAGCATTTTTAAAGCGGTTGAAAATCTAGCCAAACAACGTTCTAAAGTTGATCATGCCGATCTTCGCTTAGACTTGTCAATTCTACTGCAAGTAGGAGAACAAGAATTACGTTCTTACGCTCTGCAAGAAAAATATCGCGTTCCCTACATCAATTTAAGCCGAGCCATTTTAGACAGTTTCAAATCTACCCAGAAGTCTAAATCCCCTATCAAACGGCAAGCAGCTATATTAATAAAGCTCAGGCAATATGCTGGACTCGAACCAGGTGAAATAGCCTTAACGAAGAAGTTAGAACGAGCGATCAAAACACAGCTTCAAAAACCTGAAATTGCTTTGCCGAATAAAAAGCAGCTAAAAAATGATTTGAAAAATAGTGCATCCCAAGTATACGCAATCCAAGATTTTTTGAGACAGCAACAAGTTCCCGACTACGAAGAAGCCTATGCACAACTCAAAATACAATTATTCGATTATGAAAAATTTATTCGTCGCGAGGTTCTGACTAAGGCTGAGGATAAATTTCGCCTGCCAAGAGAACTATATGTCTTGGAATTGCAAAAACAAGGTATTGACATCCCTGTTGCAAAGCTAGTCACCCAAGCTCATACTGCTTTTGTTGAGGTACAACAGCAGATGAAGGCGGATCGCACCCCAAATTGCTCGCCAAAAAGGACTTAAGACATCTGATTACCGAGATGTAATTCTAGCTTTGAAGCAAGAACGGCTTTCCGCCAAAGATACTCTGCATCTCTATCAAAACCGCGCCCAAGAACTAGAAAGTATTATTCAACAGGAAAACTTAGTAAGCTTGCCCAAGCAAAAGGTTAAGATCCGTTTAGCTACAGTCAAAGAATACGGAAATTTCCCAGTTCCTCTCTACAATCCAGAATCTAATACTTTTGTAATTCCAGTTTTACCAAACCCCAAAAAAGCTAAAAAATACAATGACTTTACTAATCCTGCGATGTCATGGACGCTAACGGTTCATGAAGCAAGACCAGGACATGACCTACAATTTTCTACCATAGAAAACCAAAATCTATCCAAAGCACGGACTGATTTTGCCGCTAATGCAACCGCCATAGAAGGTTGGGCAACCTACACCGAATCAATTATGCAGCCTTATATGCCTTTAGAAGGTAAATTTATGTCCCTGCAATTTCAATTACTCCGTGCTGCTCGTGCCTTCCTTGAACCCGAACTTCAGTTGGGCGAAATTACTCCTGCCGAGGCAATGCAGGTTTTAACTAAAGATGCAGGCTTTTCTAAGTTTTTTGCCCAGCAAGAAATCAGACGCTATACCTCTCTTTTTCCTGGTCAAGCACCCTCTTATTTTTATGGCTACCAACAATTTTTACAGTTGCGATCGCAAGTCGAGCAAATGCAGGGAAAAGAGTTCGATGCTCAAAAATTTCACGATCTTATTTTATCTCAAGGATTTTTAACCCCAAAATTACTACAGCGAATAATTCCCGCCCAAATCTCATCAGACTCTAGCCAAGATAGTTAAAGATTATCTGGAACTGAAGAATATTCAAAGTGGCAAAAACTTTGTTTTGATTGGGACAAAATTGTTATATTAAACAAATTATTACAAAAGATTAAGCATTCAATTTTTAATGAATTTACTTTATGCTCTTGGGTTTTTACTTGTATTGGCAGTAGTTGCGATCGCAATTTACCTTTTGACTCCCCGTAGTTATGAATCTGGTGATTCTGTTGCCAATTCTTATGATGAATGGACAGAAGACGGTATTTTAGAATTTTACTGGGGCGAACACATCCACCTGGGTCATTATGGTTCACCACCAAAGTCAACAGAATTTATCACTGCTAAACATGACTTTGTACATGAGATGGTGCGCTGGGGTGGTTTGGATAAGTTACCCGCCAAAACTACTTTATTAGATGTAGGCTGTGGTATTGGCGGTAGTAGTCGCATTCTGGCTAAGGATTATGACTTTGACGTTACAGCAGTCACTATTAGCCCCGAACAGGTAAAACGCGCTCAAGAATTAACTCCTAAAGACGTTGACGCCAAATTTGCCGTAGACGATGCGATGGCGTTATCTTTTGCTGATGCCAGTTTTGACGTGGTTTGGTCAGTCGAAGCAGGGCCTCATATGCCAGATAAAGCAGTATTTGCTAAAGAATTACTGCGTGTACTCAAGCCAGGAGGAATATTAGTGGTGGCAGACTGGAATCAGCGAGACGATCGCCTTATTCCTCTGAATTTCTGGGAAAAACCTGTAATGAAGCAGCTATTAGATCAGTGGTCTCATCCAGCATTTTCTAGCATCGAAGGATTTTCAGAACTTTTAGCCGAGACTGGTTTGGTTGAAGGGGAAGTAATCACGGATGACTGGACACAGGAAACCCTTCCTTCCTGGATTGATTCAATTTGGCAGGGGATAATTAAACCGAAGGGATTAATTTTATTTGGCTTTTCTGGCTTGATTAAGTCTTTGCGCGAAGTGCCAACTTTATTGTTAATGCGCTTGGCTTTTGGTGCTGGTTTATGTCGTTTTGGTATGTTCAAAGCCACTAGAGCCAACGTTACCTCTAATTCTGAAGTGGCTAAAAGCGAGGCGATCATCGGAAGTTAATGTTTTTTTATCGGTTGCAAGTTCCCTATCGAAAACACACCCTATAAAAATTGTGGCTGCGGACAAAGAGGATAAATTAACGGGGTGTAATAATTAATTGTTTTCTCAACCTTTGTTGTTCCCTTCTAAGCTGGTTTTGCTGATAAATTCTTTGTTGATTTTGTCTCCTGTATTCTCTGTTGTCTTGCCGCTGGCTTTTCTGCTGATTTCTCCACTGCTGCCGTTGTTCGTTCCATTCTTGCCTGTATTCCTTTCTAAATCGCTCCTGTGTTTCTCTCAATCGCTGTCGATGCTGTTCTAATCTTTGATTTTGTCGCTGATGGGGCAGCTTATCGCTCAAAGGTTCACTGCGGGAGATGGTTTGAGCGATCGCAGTATTATTTAATTCTAAGCAAGTTAAATTAGCAGAAGTAAATACTGACAAAAGAAAGATTTTATTTAACGCGCCAATCCACCTATTTCTCATCTTCTTGTTGATGCTTCTCTATCCATTCTAATAAAATCGGATTGACCATTTCTGGAGCTTCGTCTTGAGGACAATGACCCAATCCTGCTAGAGGAATAAACTCATCTACAGTAGATATTTGAGCTAGTTCTCTACCCATAGCCACAGGTTCCCAAGGATCTTCTGTACCCCATAATAAGACTGTAGGGCAGGTAAGACGAGGAAGTAAGTCTTCTGGCAAAGGCCCTTGGGAATAGCGTGTAAATGCCAGAAAAACGTCTGCTGCGCCTCTATCTTTAGCGGGTGTCATTAGAATATCAATTAACTCATCGTTGACTGCTTCTGGGCGACGATAAGCCTGTAATAAAATCTTACGGACAACTTTAGGTTTAGCTATTTGCTTAAAAAAGAAATTGCCAATATTCCTATTGCCTAATACCTGCTGCATCACCGATGAGCCGTAGTTACGATACCAAGGTAAAGTAATTCGTTTTCTTTCGTGCAGTAGTCTAATCGAACAGTTAATTGCTGCAACTCCCAAAGCCAACTCAGGATTGTCTGCTGCGGTTTGCATCACTACAATACAGCCAATAGAATTACCAATTAAAAAAGCGGGACTACCAACAATTTCGCGACAAAAATCTGCTAGCTGCTGTCCCCAGGTTTCAAATGTATATTCAATTTCTGTTCCAGGCTGGGGTTTGTCTGAACCACCAAAGCCAATTAGGTCGATCGCATAACAACGATAGGATTTACCCAGTACGGGTAGATTCTTCCGCCAGTGTCCCCAAGATGCACCAAAACCATGTACCAACACTACTGCTGCACCAGTTTCTCCTGCTTGTTGATAGGTGATATTGTGTCCGCGCCAGTTCCAGGTTTTGGGAGTTTGATTAATTGCGATCGCCGATGTCATATTTATTACTTTTAAGACTAATTTTAAGTTTTGTATCTTTATTATTTAATTTTAGTGGGAATCAAGCCTATTTATCCTGGTTGTTGGCGATAAACTATAAGCTTTTTATTGTTCATTACTAAAAGAAAGTAAATGTCAGAAATTGCTCAAGTCATATCAGAATATTTAGCAGCGTGGAATGCTGATAACGCCGAGTCAAGACTATCTTTAATCAACAAAGTCCTTGCTCCCAACTGCATCTATGCCGATTCCCATATGCCAAACTTGATCGAAACACGAGAGCTACATTCAGGATTTATCGACCAATTTAAAAGCAAATTTCCTAAATTAGAAATCAGTTTAGTCAATCTCCCCGATATTCATCACAATTTTTTTCGCTTCCGCTGGCAGTTAGCCCAACCCAATGGAGATATATTTACCAAGGGCATTTTTTTTGGAGAAGCAAACCAAGATAGTCAAATTACCAAATTAGTTGGTTTCGTTGATGAATAGCCATAGCTTCCCATAGCTTCCCATCTCCCATCCTCCATCCTTTAAAATATGTCTCCCAAACAATTTATAGGTTCAGCCGCCCAAACAACATACGAAAAATCCAAAATAGTTATTCTCCCTATTCCCTATGAAAAAACGACTACCTATCGTCAGAGATGCCAAAATAGTACAGCAGCAATAATTGAGGCTTCGGATTAGTTAGAGGCACATGATATTGAGCTAGAGCAAGAAATTTGTCAGTCAATTGGCATTTATACAGCAAATGCGATCGCCAGTACCATAACTAACCCCGGTCTAATTTCCGAAGAGATGATGGAACTTACTGCTGGTAAAGTAGTCAAATTGATTACTGACGAAAAGTTTATCATTGCTTTAGGTGGAGAGCATAGCATTACCGCAGGAGTTGTTCGAGCTGATCAGCAGGCTTTAAACGAACCATTTACCGCAGTCAAACTTGTTTATAAGCTGGCTGGTTATCACCACAATTCAAATTAATCAGGCTAGTGAACAATACCATAGCCATAATTAATTAGTTAAACTGTTCATTATCAAACGACACAAAACTTAATTATGATTAAAAATTTATTACGTCTATTGGCTTCTTCTGCTACTTTTGTGGCAGTAATGTTGGTGGCTAATGTTGCGATCGCAAATCCAAACTCAAGTCCAAAACCTCTTCAGGTAAATGGCAAGTCGGCATTCACTATCGAGCAACAGTCATTAGTTAATTTAAATGTACTTAGTCCGTTCTTAATGTCTGCACATCAATCTAACAGTTCTCCAGCAGCTCATTTCGGCTGTTCCTGTGGAGTTTGTACTCAAGGAATTAACGCGAGCAACATCTAATTTATTAACTACATAAAATTATTTTTAGCCAAATTCAAACAGCTGGTAGCTGTTTGAATTTGGCTTTTTTTATTACTATTTATCAGCAATAAAAATAACCACATAATATCTACATACTTTTACAGTCAAACTTCTTTGATTCTTTAAACAATAGACACAAATACCTAAGTATAATCACAGAATAGTAACTCTAGATAATACAACTTTGTTGATCCATTACAGGATGCAACAAGGTAAATATTTAAATAATGAAAAATTCTCATGATGACCAAGGTATTTTATCTCTATTGCTCAAAAACAGCATTGTACAGTTCATCGCTGGTATGCTGTCTTTGTTTATTATTTTGAGAGTGTCCCACGCTATTGATTATAAATTGATTGAAATAATTCTTAAGTCTTTTGGTTATGGCTTCTTCTGCTATTTAACCACTCCCTTTATAATTTATTGGTTGGCATATGCTAGTCAAGGAGTTGCTACCGCCAAAAAAATGATTATGACTGTGGCATTGATGGCGTTGTATAGCTACATTATTTGGGATGCTTACTTCTTTTTTAGATCTGCATTCGCTCAGTTAGCTCATGGTGTAAGTTCTGGTTTATGATCTCTGGGAAAGCTAGCTCTATATATCATGTCCAACTCCCTCAGTCTCAAGTCAGAACATCGCTGTTTTGATGGAAAAGTAGCATATTATACCCACTATTCAGATAGCTGCAATTGCCAAATGAATTTTGCAGTTTATCTTCCGCCTCAAGCGTTGTCACAGCCAGTACCCGTTCTTTACTATCTTTCAGGTTTAACCTGTACTGAAGAAAACTTTATTACTAAAGCTGGCGCACAAAGGGATGCTGCTGAATTGGGAATTATGCTAGTTGCGCCTGATACCAGCCCTCGTAATACAGGAATAGCAGGAGAAGACGATACATGGGATTTGGGTAGTGGGGCAGGTTTTTATGTTGATGCTACTGTTGAACCTTGGCAAAAACACTATCAAATGTATACTTACGTTACTCAAGAATTGCCAGCCCTAATTGCCGAAAACTTTTCAGTTAAAACAGATCGACAAAGTATTTTTGGGCATTCTATGGGAGGACATGGGGCATTAATTTGCGCTTTAAAAAATCCCCAGCAGTATTTATCAGCATCAGCATTTGCTCCGATTGCTGCACCAATAAATTGTCCTTGGGGAGAGAAACTTTTTACGGCTTATTTAGGTACAGATAAAAGCCAATGGGCAGAATATGATGCAAGTTGGCTAGTCGAAAAAACTCAGTTAAATTCGACAATTTTAATCGACCAAGGAATGGAAGATAACTTTTACCAACAAGGACAGTTGTTGCCAGAAAACTTTCAGCTTGCCTGTGAAAAAATAGGACAAAAATTAAATTTACGCTGGCAAAAGGGATACGATCACAGCTACTTTACCATTAGTAGTTTTATAAAGGATCATATTCATCATCATGCTACTTATCTAAATCAGTAGTCTGATAGATCTATTTAGTATACTTTTTTAATTTATTACTGTGGTTGGCATATCTTATGTCTAAATTTATTACTTTTAAACCCATTGGGGAAATTTTACAAGACGCTGGCTTAATCACTAGTCCTCAACTAGAAGTAGCCCTTCGAGATCAAGCTTATTATCAGGAAATGCGGTTGGGTGAGATACTAGCATTACGAGGTTGGATCAAACAAGATACGGCAGATTTTTTTGTTCAAGAATGGTTCAAATTAGTCAATCAAAGAATTGAACATCCAATCGGGTTTTATCTACAAAAGGCAGGATTATTAACCGAGCAGGATATAAAAGAGATTTTATCAGAACAAAATAGATATTCTCTTCGTTTTGGAGATACGGCTGTTAAAGAGGGTTTAATCAAACCTAATACAGTAGAATTCTTTTTACAAAACTTATTTCCTTCTCAATTAAAGAAAGCTAAAAGTATTAATAAAGCTCAAAAATCGGGCGATCGAATAACTAAAGATGATATTACTTATTGGGTGACAATGAGTAATGATAAAATGACTAATTCTTGAACTAAAAAAAGAGCGATCGCTTTAGGGACAATCTAAAAAAATGGGAATTAATGATGATACATTTACTAAAGCAATCTAGATATTGCGACTTAATCGAGTATTTGTTGTTAATTGCTCATTACCAGTATTCAAATGATTCCCAGAAGATATGAACGACTCAAGCAAGTTCTAGACCAAAGACAGCCAGATTTAACAGTTTTGGCAGAAGATGTTCATAAACCTCATAATCTCTCGGCTATTATTCGTACCTGCGATGCTGTAGGGGTTTTTGATATTCATGCAGTCAACCGTCATAGCGATACGCCAACATTTTCTCAGGTTGCTCAAGGAAGCGAAAAATGGGTCAATTTATATGCTCATGCTGATATAAAAACTGCAATCCAACATCTGCAAGATAGCAATCACAAGGTATATGCTGCTCATTTAAGCGATGTGGCAGTTGACTATCGTCAAGTCGATTATACTCAGCCAACGGCTATTCTTTTGGGGACCGAAAAATGGGGCGTTACCCAAGATGCAGCAGACTTAGTAGACGGACATATTGTTATTCCCATGCAGGGAATGGTGCAGTCGCTCAATGTCTCCGTAGCCAATGCAGTCATTCTGTTTGAAGCACAACGTCAAAGACTAGAAGCTGGCTTATATGGCAAAGTACGCTTAGATCTACCGACTTACGAGCGAACGGTTTTTGAATGGGGTTATCCAGATATTGCAGAAATGTATCGTCGTCAAGGAAAGCCGTATCCTCCCTTGGGAGCAGAAGGACAAATATTAGATGAGTGAGGTGTGTTAATCTCGTTTAAATTTAGCAAAGAATAAGCTGGAATGGCGATCGCAAGAAGAGATTTTATTAAGTATGCTTTAGGTAGTTCGATTTCAACCACATTACTAAATAGCTGCCAAGATCGAAATGTAGATCTAGATCGCCCCAACATCATTGTTTTAATTGCTGATGACTTGCGCTGGGATTGCCTGGGAAGGTTTAATAAGATTATTCAAACTCCCAACTTAGATAGATTAGGCGATCGGGGTGTTGTTTATCTCAATAATTTTGTTACTACTTCTATCTGTCCCACTAGTCGAGCCAGCATCTTTACAGGTTTGTATGCTCGCAGTCACGAAATCTGGGATTTTGAAACCAATTTGACTAAAAAGCAGTGGCAGAAAACATATCATCATCTGCTCAAGAAAGTTGGCTACAATACAGCTTTTATTGGTAAGTGGGGTATTGGTGATGAATTACCCGTCCAAGAATTTGACTATTGGGGTGGATTTGCCGAACAAGGTCATTACTATACAGCAGAAAGAAAAGAACACTTAACTAGCTATTTAACTAGTCAAGCCGAAGATTTTATTCAGCAACAAAATAAAAATTTTTGTCTAACTTTGAGTTACAAAGCACCCCATGTTGATGAGGATCCTCACGATCCTTTTATTCCAGATAGGAAATTTGCCGAGCAATATGGAGATGTAACTATTCCCAGATATGGAAAGCAGGATGCTAATTCCCTACCTAAGTTTTTACAGCATACTGAAGCTCAAAAAAGATACGATCTTCGTTTCAAAACCGATGAGCTATATCAAAAATCGGTTAAAAATTATTATCGTCTCGTATCTGGTATTGATGAATCAATCGGCAGAATTATTGAAACGCTAGAACAACAAAAAAGCGATCGCGATACCTACATTATTTTTACTTCTGATAACGGCTTTTTTCTGGGAGAAAAAGGGCTAGCGGGGAAATG
>ENA-ORXT01005901-ORXT01005901.1-marine-metagenome-genome-assembly--contig:-NODE-5901-length-11727-cov-9.230901_pt1 | contig 11727 bp, 9 predicted proteins | sample MGYA00237868_ERZ511482 | MGnify/ENA metagenome assembly ERZ511482 | reverse complement strand
TTCAACCAGGGGATCGATTTAAGGTCATTTATGATGAAGAGTATATAGATGGCGAACCTGTAGGCGTTGGCAAAATACACGGTGGCTTTTTCAAAAATTATGATAATGAGTACTACGGTATTTATCATAAAAATGGCAAATTTAAAGGCTATTATGATGAAAATGCCGCGCCGATGAAAAGTCCTTTCTTAAAAGCACCTATTAAGTTTTCTCAATTCCGAATATCTTCTAGTTATAATTTACGTCGTTTCCATCCTGTTTTAAAGCGGGTACGTCCGCATTTTGGTACGGACTATGCGGCTGCTTATGGTACGCCGATTGTTGCAGTTGCCAACGGGGTCGTTACGCATGCAAGTAGAACAAAGGGAAATGGTCGGTATGTAAAAATAAAGCATGATGCAGTGTATCAGACACAGTATTTACACATGCAAAATTTTGGAAAAGGGATTCGGTCAGGCGTGCATGTAAAGCAGGGGCAAGTTATTGGGTATGTCGGTTCTTCTGGGTTGGCAACAGGTCCACATGTTTGTTTCCGCTTCTGGAAGAATGGCAAGCAGGTAAACCACCGCCGCCTGAAATTGCCTAATCCTGAACCTATGCCAGAAAAGGAAAAACCTGCTTTCTACCCTGTTAGAGATAAAATTGTGCAACAACTAAATGCGATTCCTTATCCTGAAATAAAAGAAGTGACGGAAGGAATGGAAGCTGATTCTGTTAGAGAAATTTCTGATTTGATACAATAAGATACAATTCAAAGGGTCTTTTGTCTTTGGTACGCTTATGCTTGGTAGTAGGAATTAGTTAAATACTTTTTTTACACTCGAATAAAAAGACGAGGATAAACTAAGTATTACGATAAGACCCTAGCACTTGGCAGGCTGCTATTAAATACTAATAGCTAAATTTTAGCTCCAAATAAGTGCATAAAAAAAACGGTGATAATTTAAGTCGATTAAATTATCACCGTTTTTTTTATGCACTTATTTGGCAAGTTTATCCAATGTAAGAAAGTAATTGATAGTTTGGTCGCCTATCACTTATTTCAATCAGTATCAATTAGCTCCTAATTTGTACCCACTTCACAATTTGAACTTGATTTTTTTACAAATCTTTCTCCACCATTGGTAGCAAAAATTCTTGCTGTACTTCCTTATTTCTCTTACGCTTTTTCATTGCTTTATATCGTTCCCAGAAAGCAGGAATACTTATTCCAGAAAGTGTGCTAGGTGCATTTGTTAGCACACAAATAGCCACTTTATCTTTCCGATTTAAGGATAATTCCGATTTATAGCCATTCACGTAACCACCATGATAGATTAGAATATCGTCTTTAGTGGTGACTACTCGATGCCCTAAACCATAATAGGCTTCTTCCACAAAAGGCCAGCGACGAAAATATTTTCTTTTATTTCGAGTATTGACAAGTGGTTCAAACATTTGATTTAGACTAGTTTCTGACAGTAATTCTGGTCTATTGCCTAATAATAACTGCAGGTAACTCGCCATATCCGAGATACTAGCATTAATACCTCCCGCAGGGATAGCATTAAAATACTTCTTACTAATTTTTCGCTTTCCCCAATACTGTCCCCCTCCTGAATGTGGATAAGAGAAATTATTACTAGCAATTAAGTCTTCGTAACTAGTGGACGCATTAGACATCCCTAAAGGCTGAAATAATTCTAAATTTAATAAAGAGGAAACATCATGCCCCGTAGTCTCTTCCATTGCCTCCCCTATTAAACTAAATACAGCATTCTGGTAAGCATATATTTCTCCTTCTTTAGCAATTAAATCAACCACTTTAAATTGCTTGTTAATATAGTCTAATCCCCAACCTCGTTCTACCATATCGGTGTAAGCATGATAGGGTAAGCCTGTTGTATGCGATAAAACATGTTTAAAATTGACTCGCTGGGTTTGTGCTGGATCTTTTAATTGAAAAGTGGGCAAGTGATCGTTTAATTTATCCTCCCAAGACAAAATACCTTTATCTACTAAAATGCCTGTTAAAGAAGCAGTCAAGCCTTTAGATAAAGAACCTATTCGGAAAACAGTATTGACATCTATTAGGTCATCCGTTTTTGCCTTTTTAACCCCTAGCCCTTCCATAAAATAAATAAGATCGTCTTTAATAATAACTACTGCGGCCCCAGGGGTATTCGTCTCTGCCATCACTGACTTAAAATAAGAGACATATTCTTCCGTAAAAGCAGCAAAATCCTCATCTATTGCTGGTGGAGGGGTAAATAGGAAAACTTCTTCTTCAGGCGCTGGTTCTTCTGGAATGTTGATATAAGAAAACCCTACCCAAAATAGAAATAACATCGTAATGGACAAAAATAATCTCTTCATTATCGCAAAATTGTAGCTAAGTGTTTAGGTTCAAAAAATTATCTTTAGTATTGATTAAAAAATATTTGGTCTTTTTGTTTTTGAATTGTCCTTTTTTCTCATAGGTTTTCAACCCATTAGAAAAAAGCCCATTTCAAAAACGACCAACTATTTTTTCATCGTTACTTAGGTTCTACTTCGATTTATAATACGGGATAATAATGCAAAAAGTTAGCCGTAAATAGTGATTTGATGGTCTTACTACTCCAATAGGTTTGGGTAAGGGAATTTGGGAATCTCTCAACAAGGACTTGGCAAATATAAATATTAACTAGATATATCGCTTAGGATAAGAAGAATTATTCTGTTTTTTGACAAGTTTATCCAAAATTATTCTTTTGATAATCCGCTAGTGCCATAAACAAATAAACAATCTAAACAAATAAACACCTTCACCCTCAAGAACCATATTTCCATTTACTAAACACCTCCCAAAGGACGATGCCTATACACACAGAAATATTAAAAGAATGCTTCGTACCAAATTGAGGTACTTCTATACATTCATTTATAAGCTCCATCACTTCTACGCCGACCCCTTTTACTTCATTGCCAAATATCAAGGCTACTTTCGCATCTATTGGCAAGGCAAAATCTTGTAAAGAGGTGCTATCCTCTGCTTGTTCTACGGCTACAATATAATAGCCTTCCTCTTTTAATTGCTCAACTATCGTCTTTGTCTCCGCTACGTACTCCCATTCCATGGAAGCTGTTGCACCAATAGCTGTTTTTAAAATCTCTCGATGAGGCGGCTGTGCGGTGATACCGCAAAGAAAGACTTTTTCAATAGCAAAGCCATCTGCTGTTCTAAAAGCAGACCCCACATTTAAACCAGATCGTATATTGTCTAAAACCAAAACAATAGGCGTTTTATCAGACGCTTTAAACGCTTCTGGAGACAGCCGATTTAATTCTTGTAATTTTAGTTTTCGCATAGTGCAAAATTATACAATTGTTTAATAACGATGAAAAAATAGTTGGTCGTTTTTGAAATGGGCTTTTTTCTAATGTGTTGAAAACATATCAGAAAACAGGTCAATTCAAAAACAAAAAGACCAAATATTTTTTAATCGACACTTAAAAACATATTTTCATAAGGAATTTATTCTATCTTAGTAACTGGCTAAGAGGGTTTATCTTTTCTGATTTTTTGAATAAAAATCAGAAAAAAGTAAACCACTCATCCATTAATAGACTATAAATGAACGAAAAACTAACAAAAACTAACAAATCTCCTTATCGCTGGTATGTACTCGCCCTACTGACAGGTGTAACCACATTTGCCTATTTAGATCGCCAATTAATCGTCATTTTACAAGAAGCTATTAAAGAAGATTTAAATTTATCGGACACCCAATTGGGCTTAGTTACTGGTTTTGCCTTTGCACTCTCTTTTACGACTATGAGCATTCCTACTGCTTACTTGGCAGACCGATATAGTAGAAAAAACATTATCAGTCTTGCATTAGCCTTGTGGAGTGGTATTACAGCACTAACTGGCTTTGCTAACTCGTTTTGGCAATTGTTTATTGCTCGCTTTGGCGTAGGTTTAGGAGAAACAGGAAGTGCCCCACCTGCCCTATCTCTAATACCTGATTATTTCCCAAAAGCAGAAAGAGGAAGAGGCTTCGCTATTCGAGGAATGGGGGTGTATTTTGGTTTGTTGCTTGGCTTTTTAATTGGCGGATTCATGGAAGAGGCGTATGGTTGGCGAACTGCTTTTTTTGTGGTTGGCATACCGGGAATTTTATTTGCTATCCTGTTTTTTTTCACTATAAAAGAACCCATTCGAGGAAATTTAGATCCACAACAAACTACGAGCAAACCACCCTCTATTAAAGAAGTATTTCAATATATCGCTAAGAAAAAAACACTTTGGTATATTGGACTAGGTAGCGGCATTCATGCTTTAGTCGGAACTGCTTATGCTACATGGATGGCTCCCTTCTTTATGAGGGTACATGGTATGGGGACCGCAGAAATTGGTGTATGGTTAGCTTTTGCAATTGGCGTTTGTGGTTCTTTCGGTACTTTTTTAGGGGGATATTTGGGAGATAAATTTGGCAGTAAAGATAGTCGCTATTATTTATGGATACCTGCCGTCTCTTTTATATTGAGCTTTCCGTTCGCAGTAGGGCTACTATTTTCGCCGAATAAGACGGTAGCACTTTTTTTCTATTTAATACCCAATATTCTTTATGCCTTTTATATTGGTCCAGCATATACGCTACTTCAAGAATTGGTTACCGTCCAAATGCGGGCTACTGCAAGTGCTATTTTTGTAATGGTTGTTAGTTTATTTGGAACGGGTACTGGTCCAATTTTAGCGGGTGCTATTAGTGATTGGCTACAACCAATCTACGGAGTAGATTCTATTCGTTGGGCGCTCTTTTATATCGGTTTCTTGGAAATAGCCGCTTTTTTCGCTTTGTTAAAAGCAGCTACCACCTTAAAAACAGATCTAGCGTAAAACGGATTGAGAATCCATTTCACGCTAAAATTTCGTATTATTGTTAGGAAGTTAAAGAAACTATAAAACGGGTGACACAATGCCTAAAACCTAGTCAAAAATTAAAAGTATATAAAATAATTGTAACTGGCTAGGAGATTCTTTTTTCTGATTTTTTATTCAAAAAATCAGAAAAAAGAAACCTCCTAACTTGTCACAAATAATTAGCAATATAATGGGACGTTTATTACAACTATTACTCATGTTTGGCCCAGCTATCTTTAGGGCCTATCAGCGACATCAACGGGAGCAAAGTAGAATGCAAAAACAACAACCTCGTCAAAGAGGAAGTTACGAGCAACAGCAACCTAGGGGTGGTCGGTATGTAGATCACAGACGAGCACCACAAAAAAGAACACCGCCACCACCGCCTGATAACTCTAAATTCAAAAAAAGTGGCGTGGAAAAATACAAGGAGTACGATTTTAAAGGAGCTATTGAGGATTTCAACAAAGCCCTAGAAATCAATCCGATGGATGCCAATGCCCATTTTAATATAGCTTGTGCCTATTCACTCGTTGAAGATGCGACTAAATCTTTTATTCACTTGGACCAAGCAGTTGCCTATGGATTTAAAGATGTGAATGAGATTAAAACCAATGATGGTTTGGCTTATTTGAGGGTACACAAGCGTTTTGATAAATTTGAAAAAAATGGATTTCGGTTGATTAAAGAAAAGACGGAGAAATAAATAGGTGACGTAAGAACATCTTCCTAGTCAAAAGAGATGGATTGTATAATGATAACAATCTACTTTGCTAACCCAAAATTTAATAAAAATGGGCCGTTTTTTTAAACTTTTAATTATGTTTGGACCAATGATTTATAAATTTGCTAAAAAATATATGAATAAGAGCCAAGCTAATACAAACCTTCCACAATCACAAAACCCACAAGCAGGAAAGCAGCAGCAACAGCAGTCCAAAGATGGGAAATGGGAATTTAAGGAAGGGAATAATCCTCTTGGATAAATAGAAAGTTCAAGTTAAAGTGTCCTGTTCAAACCCTTACAAGAGGTTGGCAATCATTTTTAAAAAATGATTCATCTGTTCTTGGCACAATTGAATATTCTTTGGATAAGCAACAAGCATTAAAAGGCTAATCTACTACTACAAAATTTTTCTCGACTAAAAAATATTCTAACATTTCATGGACAGCTACTATATCTGAGGTAATCGAATTCGCAGATATAGTAGCTCCTGAAACAGCATCTATTTCCTTTCCATATCTTATTGGTTTGCCTTGATAACCAATAAATTGTTTTAGCCACCCTTTGCTTGTAATTTCATACCCGTAATCTCCCGGATAATCTACGACCAGTACTTTTAGAATGGTCATGCTAGTATCCAATATAAGTGCATAATCAAAGACTTCATAAGAACCACCGTTTGCTGAACACACTTGTCCTTCTCCTTGTGAACTGGCATCTCCGCAACCACCAATTTTACAACCAAATCCTCGTCTTAATAATAAATACCCTTGTAGCTGATCTTCCTCTAGTAGGCGAAACAAAGAATTTCCATTAAAAAATAAATCAACATCAAGGTCGATTTTTGTATCAATTTGCTGTTGGTGGATAGTCGCATCTTGCCAGATCTTCGCTATTTGCTTATTGAGAATACGTTTAGAGTGCAATTTGACAAATTTTCGGAATTCGTCAAATTTATACATTGCTCTTTTATAGGAAGTTATAAATTTGGTAGCTCTGGCGGTTGAGTTTTAATAATTTTAGATGTGCCAGATTTTGAAAATCTGGCACATCTGGGGGGCTACCGAAATATTAATTTTCAACCACCAGAGCTATATTAAATTAGCTCTATTCAGACTTTTCTGAGTGAACTCAATTGTTACAATTTGGCTACACTCTATTCTGAATAGTGCAAAAAAAACAGCCAGCACTTCACAAATGGGAGTACTGACTGAATCTATTCCTTAAATTAAACGGCTTGGGATAAAGGAAAAATATAAAGGAAAAAGCTATTTTACGATAACTTTTCTCGTAAGATTTGTGCCGTCTTGTAAAGGTGCATTAAGGAAATAAACACCTTTTGAAAGGTGTTGTATATCTAATTCTATTTGGAGCTGATGATTTGCTACATTGAGTGATTGGATTCTCTGTCCATATTGACTCCATATTTGTACTTGCGTCACTTGATTTTCAGGGTCAAAAATGTTTATATATATATTTTCTTTAGCAATTGTAGGATAAATAACCATTCTACTCAATTCTAGCGTATTGGTCGGGATATAGCCTTGTTTATTAAAAACTGGCGTTTCCTGCAAATTACTGTTTACTACTATTATTTGCTCTTTTTCACAATACTCTTCAAAAGCGGCTGTATAATTTTTCACGATTACTCTATAAGTACCTGTTCCTATTGGTATAGTCATTTCATCCGCATCCCCACAACCTGCTCCCCAGCAATTAAAGTATTTTTGATTCCTATTCATAGACAGCACTAATATGGAAGACACTGGCGCAGCTTTCAAACCACTTACTAGAATTGTATTCCGACCAGTACTTATTTGAGTCGACGCACAATCTGCATCAGCACTGATGATAGTTCCAGCTACCATATAAGCCTCTTCTAAAAAGCATTCTAATTGCCAATCCTCTGATAATAATTGAATTTTCACAAAATAACTCCCCGCTTCTAAATTATCCAATACCTTTGTATTTATGGAACAATTCGGTCCGATACATTTATATACAAACGACCAATTTTTATCAAAAACCTGTACCATTACATTAGGTGCAGTTAAACCATTTATTGTTAAACGATTGGTTGCTGCTACTACAGAGATTGCATTACAATCAATCGATATATTTGATGCTACTTCCTCAATAATTTCTGAGGACTCCTCACTTAAAGGGATAGATACAGATTCATTTTGCGCCAAATTCTGGTCGAGCGTTACAGGATAATTATAAAATTGGAGTATCCCTATATCCTTTGGATTGAATAGCCAATCCAATGCACTTCCTGTATGCGCTACATAAGAGACCCCTTTTATATTCGCTACAGCATCAGATAAGAATAATCTAATTTGATTCCCTTCTACTAACCCATTAATAACGCGTACATTACTATCTTCCAATCTAAAATCTCCCCATGGATTACCAACAACAGAGAGACTAGAAGTATTATTAAATTCTAAAAGCAATTCGCTATCAGCTACTTGGATTATTTTGCTAATATTTGGTGCAGCTATATCTACGCTATTTAAACCATAAATATCCCTTCGCATCAACAGAAATAAATTATCCGCCATTTCTCGATACCCATTTTCATAAGGAAAATGACAGCCATCATGGTCGAGGTTAGTGGTGCTTATAATACCCACCTTAGGCAATTCTTCTGCTAATTGTCGTTGTGCTTCAAAGGGATAAGGCTTCGTGTGTCCACAAGACTGATATCTAATTTGAAAAAGATAAGTAAATGCTGGTTGGTAATCCTGTTGCCAAGCTTGTTGTAATTGTTGGAACAAGTCTTTATATCTTTCAATGGTGGTAGTCCAACCATCTCCTTCCCCTTGAAACCAAAGAATACTCGTTACTTTCTGCACGCCAGCATCTGACAATCTTTGGCTGAGTTTCCCATAATTGCTCTGGATTGGATTACCTGTTGGTTTTAAAAAATAAGCAATATCCTTACCTCCTTCTGCTTGATTAAAAACAGCTACAGGAATACCTTGTTGTCTAATTATATTTTTCGCTACTCTAGCCCCCCATTGTCCTGGAAAAGAGTACTGTATATAATTCCAACCAAAATTACTCGTATAAGAACGAGCAAACTCATCATAATCCGCTGTCTTACCAGCCGCCAAAGCTTCCGCATTGGATTGTCCATTAATGAGAATAACATCTCCTGCAACTATTTTTTCTGCTTTTTTTAATAAGATTTGCTGCCCAGCTCGTACCCCATATAATTCTATGCTAAAGTTGCTTAATTCAGCAGGTATATTTATAGCCATAGAAAAATTAGCTTGTCCACTGTTAAAAGCAAGATTAACAGATTGCTGAATAAAAATGGTCGAAGCACGATACACTCGTATAGTTACACTTGTATACTGTTCCACTTGATGGATGATTCCTTCAATGGGTATTGTTGCCTTATTAGTGGATAAGTTTCGTTGATACAACTGATGATCCCTAGGAAATTGTTGGACGGTTACTTGAGCAAGGAGCGTGCTCATTACAAAAAGAAATAGACCAATAAATAGTGTCCATTTCTTTTGCTGCGTACTAGGCATAGCACTGCATGTATTAAAAGGAAAGTACATTTTGTTCGATAGTTTTGTTTTTGCTTATAAAGGATAGTTGATTGAAAGGAGGATCACCTTTAAAACATCTAAACGATTTAGTAAATTGAAGGGAGTTTTTTTTGATGAGAAATACTGATGGTTTGGTCTAAGAAGATAAGGTTGTAGACTTCAGACAAATAAAGGGGAGTATTTAGGTTTAACAATGCAAATTACGAAAAGTTCACCATAGATGAAAGGTAAGTACCTAACTAGAATCGCTTTGTAGAATTATAACTCCCCTCCTCTTTTCAGAGTTGATAACAGGAATTAAATTTGGTTACATTTGCAGTAAGTACTCAATGTTGAATTTTGAATGATTGAATTTTGAATGAGGATTCGACTAAACCCTAGTGTTTACGTCCTATTGCGTCCCATTTTATTCAAAATTCAATCATTCAAAATTCAACATTGAGTACTTACTATTTGCAAGAATAAAAAGAGTTGATTGGGCGGCTGAATAAGTTCATAGAAAATTCAAAGTAACAACCTATACAAAAAATATGAAATTCGGAACTAAAGTAATTCATGCAGGCATAGAACCTGACCCTACTACAGGGGCGGTGATGACCCCTATCTATCAGACTTCTACCTATGCACAGGAAGCTCCGGGAAAACACAAAGGCTATGAGTATGCTCGTACTCAAAATCCCACTCGTTCTGTCTTAGAAAAGAATTTAGCGGCGCTTGAAAATGGGGTAGATGGTATCTGTTTTAGTAGTGGACTAGCAGCAATGGATGCCATTTTGAAATTACTAAGGCCTGGAGATGAAATCATTTCTTCTAATGATCTGTATGGTGGTTCTTATCGCCTAATCAAAACAGTATTTGAACCTTATGGGATCAAATCGCATTTCATAAACTTGGACAATCCGGAAAATATTCGTGCAGTCATTAAGAAGAAAAAGACTAAGTTGATTTGGTTAGAAACCCCAACTAATCCGATGTTAAATATTATTGACATCAAAGCTATCTGTTCCATCGTAAAAGAATATGGCAATATTTTAATTTGTGTAGATAATACTTTTTCTTCTCCTTACTTACAAAACCCCTTGGATTTAGGTGCAGATATGGTCTGTCATTCTGCTACTAAATATTTAGGCGGACATTCTGATGTAATTATGGGTGCGGTCGTCGTAAAAACAGAGGATCTATCTAAAAAATTACATTATCTACAAAACGCAGTTGGTGCAATACCGGGACCACAAGATTGTTTTTTAGTCCTGCGGGGTATCAAAACCTTACACCTTAGAGTAGAACGAGCTTGCAAAAATGCACGTAAAATTGCTAAGTTCTTAAAAGGACATCCAAAAGTAGGACGAGTCTATTATCCTGGATTTAAAGACCATCCAAACCATAAAGTAGCGAAAGAGCAAATGCGAGATTTTGGAGGGATGATTTCTTTTGATATTCAAGGTGGGGATAAATCTGATGCCATTAAGGTTTTAAGTAACACCCATCTTTTCACATTAGCAGAATCGCTTGGAGGCGTAGAATCTTTAATTGGTCATCCTGCTAGTATGACCCATGCTTCCATCCCAAAAGAAGATCGATTAAAAGTAGGCTTAACAGATTCTTTAATTCGTTTAAGTATCGGTGTAGAAGATGTAGATGATTTAATTGAGGATTTGGAAGATGCACTACGAAATGTCTAAACTTGGTTATTGGTCTTTAGCAATTGGTCTTTAGTCTTTGGTACACTTATGTTTGACAATAGGAATTAGCTAAATACTTTTCTTTACACTCGAATAAAAAGACAAGGATAAACCAAGTGTTACGATAACAATCTAGTGCTTAGCAGGCTGCCACTAAAGACCAAAGACCAATTGCTAAAGACCAGTTAACTAATAAACAGTATCCCACAGCTATGAATAATATAGAAAAATTCAAGCAAATAAAAGCCTTTGTATTCGATGTAGATGGCGTGCTATGCAATCAACATATTTTTGTGTTTGAAAATGGCCAATTAATGCGCCAATTGTATCAAAAAGATTTGGTTGCTTTAAGAATAGCCATTCACGAAGGTTTTAAAATTGCCATTATTTCCGGTGGTAATTTAACCCACCTCTCCCCTACTTTCAAAGAGTTAGGCATTAAGGATATTTTTCATCTTTCAAGAGATAAAAAAGAAGACTATTTAGAATTTCTAGATAAGCATGACCTAGATGATATAAATGTATTGTATATGGGAGATGACCTACCTGATTATCAGGTAATGCGACGGGTCGGTTTGCCTACTTGCCCAAAATCAGCCGTACCCGAAGTTAAAGAAATTTCTTTATATGTTTCTCCTAATGACGGTGGAGAGGGATGTGTAAGAGATGTAATCGAAAAGGTGTTGCGAATTAAGAAAAAATGGTTGTGATTGATTGTTTATTTGTTTATCCACTATACTTGTAAACAAATAAACAACTTAAACAAATAAACAATTTTACACCGTTATCTATATTAGACTTGTCCTCCTTTAAGAAACACTCATCTGAAATGCTCTTTTTCTGCTATTTTCCTCTAAAAAATAACTC
>ENA-ORXT01005899-ORXT01005899.1-marine-metagenome-genome-assembly--contig:-NODE-5899-length-11729-cov-11.055184_pt1 | contig 11729 bp, 14 predicted proteins | sample MGYA00237868_ERZ511482 | MGnify/ENA metagenome assembly ERZ511482 | reverse complement strand
TAACCGTTACCAAGTTAGAACCTGTTGGGTCCAGCACAGCGCCTGGGCCCCAAACACAGGTATCGAAAAGATCTGTTAATGAATGTTTGAGCACAGATCGACACAACACCAGCACGAAACACACAGCGCGAGAACGCACAACCAACCGCACCGGCCTACAAGACGTACGCAAACGACTCGCAGCCCTCAAATAGACGACCCACACCGCCTCACACGCCAACAACAGGCACGCGAGATGAAGGACGCCCCTCCGGGGCGCGTCTACGAATCAGGAGCCGCGCCATCAGCGATTCCCGTAACGTCAACACCACCATGGCCAACCCCCAACACGTAGCTGAACTTCTCAAAGGCGCCGCAAGCTGGAACAACTACGTGCGGAACCAACTCGGCATTTTCGTGGCAGACCTAGTCAAAGCTGACCTCCGGCAAAAGCTCCTCAGCAGGGTTGATTTAGCCGGTGCTCTGCTGCATCAGGCGCGCTTGGACGAGACAGACCTGATCGGTGCGCAGATTCGAGGTGCGCATTTGGAAGGGGTTGACCTAACGCGTGCGAACTTGACCGGTGCAGATCTGACCGGCGCGACTCGGGGGGTGCTGACTATGCGATTCGTACTGCTTGACCCGGTGATGGACCCAGCGCCATATCTGGCCGAACTAGTGAATCTTCGTGATGAGCTTCCCGCGGCCGCCTATGACTATGCGTCGGACGCCGGTCACTATGACTTCTATGGCTCACGCTGCGTCAAGGATCTGACCCTAACCACACTTCGCATGACCAACGGCAGCGAACTCGGCCTGGAGGTCCAGTTCGATCCGAACAAGTGGAAGCACGATGCGGCGTTGGCGGTCGTGTACGAGCAAGTTTCATCTGTCGTCATGTCGGGGACTGGGAGTGGGCCGGTTGGCCCGACACGGCTCGGTAGCGTGATCCTTGATGAGGTGTTGCCGCACAGCGGCGAGGTCAGTCACGAAATCGCATTCCACGGCGGAACGCTCAAGATTGTGTGCCGTGACCTGAAGGCACGCTGGACCGAGGTCCAGTGACGTGCTTGGGGCGATCTGGACGACGCGACCAGACCGCACGGGCGCGGGGTATCAACTATTGAGCGACTGATTGGTTTCGTTGCGGCACTGTTGTTTGCGGTGGTCGGTTTGGGTCAGCCTGTGCTGGTCGAATTTGCCGCGCCGGTTGACCAGTGCTGTTCAGTTGCCCCAACATCAGCACTCGATGATGTGGCTGGGACCGCCAATCGCTTTTCGATTCACGATCGTGTCGCTGGCCAGCTGGACGAGGCCCGATTGGGCAGGCTCAGCGGCAGGTACGGAGTTGACGATCTGCAGACTCTGACGACATCTCCGAACGCTACGGCCTATATGGATCTACGCTCGGGTCACATCAATGTGATTCAGGATATTGATGGGGTGTTGCTTCGAATAACAACCGCAGCGGACGAGTTCCGAATCATCTCGGTGGGGCGCGTACGTCCTGCGCAGTTAACGAATGGTTCGATGATTCCAATTGGGCCGGGAGGCTGACAATGGCAACTGTTCATATAGATGACATACGCCGATGGCGTTCTAAACAGGGCGACGATGATGCCTTACCAGGGCCGGGCGGGATGTTCTTCGAGATTCGGTTTGACTCTGGTGACACTGCGCCAACGAACCCCGATCTTGAGTACGCGAATCAAGTGCTCACGGTGGACTCTCCGCAAGGCGTCGTGACGATCTCGTTCGACCGAAGCGGATGGCTGAAGTCGTTGGATATCTCGTAGCAAATGGCCCTCGAACAAGCAAGCGCACTTCTGCTTAAGCGGTGCCTGCGTGTGCTAGTTCTAGCTGTCTGCACTCTCCTGTTCACGCCGACTGTGGCAGGCGCAATCGCCTCCGACGGCGCCAAGCATGTGTGCGACGGAGAATTCAACATAGCGACAGCCCCGGCCTGGAGCGATTCAATAGACCCAGGCGGCGACGCTGGCGAGGAGACGTCCCTGGCGAGAACCGGAGGCGGCCTCCTGGCAAGCTGTCGACATCCGTCCGATTTTGTTGCCCCAAACAAGGCACTGATTGAGTTCGCTGAGAACAATCGTGCGACGGGCTTTGCGTCCGAATACACGTCTCCGGCTGGGAACCGGTACTACGACATCACCAGCAATCGTGGTGCGATAGACGCTGACGGGCCACTGGGGGTCGGACATCATGGCGGTTGTTCAGAGATTGGTTGTCTGCTGCAAGCGGTCGAGGCTGAGGGGCCAGCAGGTTTGGGAGGGAGCATGCAGACGATTCGTAACCGCCCACCTAATTCACCGATACCGCCAGGCCCGCCATCGGGACTTGGCACTCCAGGCACGCCGTGTCCGATGTGTGAAATCGTGCTCGATGCGAACGGGGTGAGCTACTGATGAACACCTTCGGACTGACTATCGCCGAGGCTTCAACGGTTACCCAGGCTGCAGTCGCTGCAACCGATATGACCGACGAACTCTTGCCCGGTGGAGCCGCTATCTCAATCGATGCTCCCGGATTGATCGTCGCTGTCGTCGACGCCTTCAACGGCAACCATCGTCATCAGTCTTTCGTGCTGGCGGTCATGCTTTCGGTGGCCCGTTGGCTTGGGTCCTGGAAGCGTGTACCGGATCCGAGCGCGAAGATTGAAGCTTTGTCAGCAGCCGAGGTCGAAGTGCGAAGAGCCTTGCGGGACTTTGTGCACTCGCACCTCCACGGATGGGTCTCAGACGACCCGGAAGTTCGGTCGCTGTTCTACCGACTGACCGGCATGGTCGCCGATCCAGTTGTTGCTATTGAGTACCTCCAGCAATTCTTGGCGGGTGAAGAGTCACCGCTTGCCCGCGCATGCGCGTATGAAGGACAGGCAGTGGCAATCATGCGCGGACCGGCGGGGTTGAGGGATGAGATTCTCGTGCTGAGAAATGCGGTTGAGGGCGATGCTCTGGTCGCCAGTCGGGTGGCCAACGCACCCTATGACTATGTCGGCGAAGGTGACGAGCTGAACCTAAGGGAAGTGGAGGGAATCCTCGGGGTAAGGTTGCCGGATCGAGACTACGGAAACTTTTGGCCGAGTGAGCTGCTCTGAGTTGCCCCAAGCTCACTCTTACCGGGCGAGGGCCTTGTCGGGTCATTTGACGATTTGATTGCGAGCGGAAGCAAAGGTGACAACCTGACGCCGCATCACATTCCGTCAGCAAATCACATGGCCGGTCAGGGAGTCGCAAGCGGTGACGGAATCTCAATCAACATGGAGCAGCCTGTCCCAGGTAGTGGCGGTCGACACCGGGACACCTTTACCTATGGCACGCGGGCAGACTCAGGCATGTCCTCAAGAGATGCGCTAGCGGCGGGAGTCTGGGACGCTCGACGCATTTACCAACAGCAGGGGCTGTACGACTCGTTCGTCCGTGGACAGTTGCAAGAACTGATACGTCAGAACCTTTCCGGGGGTATTCGGATGACGTCGATATTCAACGAGTTGTGTGGCGAGATCAGGGCCGCAATGCGACGAGGGGATTGGCACTTGGTCGATAGCTTGCTCGGACATGCAGAGGCGCCCTCCAATCCCGATGAGGTTGCTGAACTGGTTTCTTTGTTAGTGGACGACCCCGAGCACTACTCGGAACTTTTCGCGATCGTGCACCTAGCCGAGAGGGCACTCGACCCGGAGTACGTCGCGGGTCTACTTCGTGCGCTTCCGAAGTTGGTTCCGAGGGCTGAGTGGTGGGCCAGGACCTTGTTCGTGAGGGTACTCAACTCGCACAGCACGTATCGGCAACTCTTGGAGACACTGTCAAGTGCGAATAGTTCTGAACAAAGTACTGTTCGGGAAACTGTCGCCACGGTCGCTGCGTGGCGCCCCGATCAATTCGCAGATCGCCTTGCGGCCGTTGCCAAAATTCTCGGCGAACATGACTAAGGACAAGGATTCACCGGTGGGACGACCTGACACATGATGCAGCGCCTCGGGGCAGCGGTCGTCACCATCGTTCTTCTTGTTCTAGTCGCACCGGCCGGGCTTGCGACCGCCGAATATGAACCAACGGCCTATGGCTATGACTGTACGGAACTCGTTTACGACGACGTTGCTATTTCTTCAACTGTTCTTTGTGCTGCCTCGCACCAAGTTGATTCGGGAAGTCAGCTCAGCGATGAGCCGGGTACCCCATCCAGTCCGCCAGCAGCCTCTGGTGAGACCCGACTACGACAAACCGCCGATTTTGTTGCCCCAAGACCAGCAGCGGCTCAGCCAGTTGGGGGGAACGGCGTTGTGCTTCGTGACGGGGCGGGTGCTACTCCTGCGGAGATTGCGGCGTCTCAGGGAGGTCCGACAGCGGGCGCGAATGTGACTACGTCCATACGCAACGACTCGATTGCCGCATCGACTGACGCGGCGGGCAACTTTTCGGGTACGTGTTGGCGATGTGGTGAGACATCGGTTGACCCAGCGGACTTTCATGTTGGTCATCGGAACGTTCCTCGTGCGGATGGCGGCAACCTGAGTCCGCAGAACCTCTGTTGGAAGGAGCAGCCATGCAATCTGAGTGCGGGGAATCGCGGCGGTCCGTCTCCAGGAATGTCATGCGCTGAGCGTGGTGGCTGTCGGCCGTGGAACTAAGCGAAATGCCTGATGGGCAAAGCTTGGTCGAGGTCGTCGCGGACTGCTTGGCTGATGGACGGGTAGTCCGTGAGACTCTTTTGGTCGACGTGGTTCCATCGGGCGGGTTTCGCCTTGCCAGGAGTCCACTCGTCGCGCAAGGTCTTGCCGTGGGTGACGAGTTTGTAGTCGAACCGGTCGATAAGACGTTTCGAGTCTTGAGGCGCGCCCGGAACATCGGCGTGCAGCTCTTTATGCGACCCCGATTGGCAAGGGAAGTCTTCGGTTTGCTCGCAGCGAGAGTTCGTGCAATGGGTGGCGATTTCGATGCTCACAGTGATTCGATTGCTGGATTCTGGATCCCGGTTGACGTTGGATTCCCGGAGGTCGAGGGGCTGTTCGGAGACTTTGTGTCCGCTCACCCTGAATCGGACTGGATGTTCGTGAACGTGTACGACCAGAGCGGCAAGCCCCTCAATTGGTGGTGACAAGTCGGGTCATAGCGGGCGATGTTTATTTACGTTCCGGTGAGAGATTCAGTTGCTACGTCTACGAGTTCGGAGCGTGGACTGGCCAGGCATGACAGTAGGAAGGGTTTGACACTGGGGCTTTCCCATCCTGCGGCGGCAGCAGCTACCCAATAGCGAAGTGGATCGTCGACTGGAAGCTTTGTTGCGAAGGCGACAATGCGCTCGATGACCTCACCAGGAGGGACCAGGCGTAGCATTGCGATTGCTCGGAATGTACCACCGATGACGCTGGCCGCTCCGTTGGTGATGGAGCGGTCAACGACCCAGAAGAAAGTAGTTGCTGGACGCATAGGTGAATCCGGCGCCCGTCTCCAGCGTTCCTGGCGCGCGCCACTCATCAAGGATTTCCTCAGGACTCCAGACTCGATCGGGCCTCTCGAACAACACATTTGGTGCGACGACGTCGAGGATGCCGCTCGTGTGCTGAAGCAGATCACGGACCGTGACACCTTCAGGTACCTCAACCCGACTCAGGTAGGCGGACGCCTCTGCGTCCCGTTCGACGACACCCTCTTCGACAAGCGTCAGCGTCGCCAGTGCGGTGAACACCTTGGTAATGCTGCCAACCCTGAACAGATCGCGCGAGGTCGGGACGGCACCGTTGTCGCCGGTTCCGTTCGTCGCCTCCAGAGCATTCCCATCGCCGTCGATCATCACGGCGAGCGCTGCGCCCTCGGAGACGAGCACCTTGGCCACGATGTCTTCAAGCAGTCTCTGTTCAGCGTTCGGCCAAGTCACCTCATTTGCTTTGGTGGACGTCTCTGTCGCAACTGCAGCGGAAGTACTCGGCGATGGTGTCGGTTGGGCCGCTGATGTCGACATCGGGACTTGGGCGCCGTCGACCTCGGCGCCTGTGCCCGCCCCAGGGATTGACCCGTCCGCCCCACAGCCCACGGGTAAAGCAGCCACCACATACATCGAGCAGAGCAACGCCAGAATCTTCGTTCTCTTCGCCATGATTTCATCAACCCCTTTCATGTCAGACGATCGAAACCATTGAGCGGTTGACACCTTGTCAGCTCATCACCGTGTACGGGGCCGAGCCCGGTGAGGTGGAAGAGATGCTCTCGCCTCGCAGTCCTACATACATGACCTACTACGGCGCTTACTCGAAGTAGCAGCTGGAGTGCGTGCTCCTACTTCTCCCCCACCACGCAAAGTGAGTCTCATTCTCGTGAGAATATCCGTCCCGACTTCTTTGAGAACTCACATGTATCGATTGTCGGTTATCCGATGTCCCGGTGGATCTCGACGATCCCCTTGGGCTCGTCGTCTCACCCCTCTTCCACGAAGGTGAGCGATGTGAGGAGGTTCGCAGCTTCCTCTTCAATGGCCGACAAGGCCTGCTGGTCGTCGCCCTCTGCCCAGGCGAACACGACGAGAAGTCCTCGGGATGGATGATCGATGGTCCACACCCGGCTCTGATGGGGGACGCTCAAGCCAACTTCTGACTGTGGGCTGGACAGAAGCTGCACCCAGCTGGCGAGGCCGCCTTCGAGGTCAAAAACCCGGGCCTCGTAGCCACCAACCAACATCCCATCAGCTTCAATCAGTTCGGCCCCGAGGTTCAGGTAGTCGAGGAGGTCAGCTGAGCCCTCCAGCGCATTTCCCTCATGATCGAAGGGGTTCATCACAAAGGTGACTCCCGTGGGTTGCGCATCGAAATGCAACTGATGGAACCCAAGGACGGTCTCTTCGATGACGGCCGGTCGGCCGAGCGACATCTGAATGCCGCCGAGCATTTCGGCCTGAACGGTGCCAGCCGGAGAAAGGCTCAGCGGATGGGGCCGGGCATCACCGAGCTCGATTGTCGACACAACCCGCTCGACAGCCGCGAACCACTCTTGTTCCTGCGCGATGTCCGATGCGCTGGTAGCCGCGATCACGGCTATGGGTTCCAGGTCGTCTTGTTCAATCATCCAGACCCGATACTGCGAGCCCTTATCCAACACGATGGTGTTGATCAACCAGTTGGTGCCGAGGTATGCACAGAATGCGCCACTGCTGCACTCGCTGTTGTCCAGCGCAATGTCGATGCGGACAGCGGCGTAACCACCGACGGTTGTTTCCACGCGATTTGTTGCGATGACGTCGGGCGCGAGGTTCTCCAACCATCCAGCCAAGTCACGGGCGGGCCACCCATCATCGAGTGTCTGAAGCGGGATGGTTGGATTCGCTGGATCCGAAAGGGCCGAGGGCCTCATCACGAACATCCGCCGGTCTTCCGGCCGTGGTGAGGAGACGTCTACGAGCGTCAGCATCCCGTTGCCGTAACTGTTCAACCAAAGAGGATCGGTTGTGCTGAACGTGAGGGACGAGCCGAGAACGTCGACTCGGTAGGTCCCGTCCGGTACGAAGGTGTCCCACGCGGTGAGAGTGAGAGGGATCGGGACGGAGTCGGACTGCTCGGGAAGGGCGACCGTCTCGACAGGGAGCGTGTCTTCGTTGGTACTGAGGCCGATCGCACCTGCCACGAGCACAGCACTCGCCGCGGCGGCAGCGCCAAGCCGGGTCCATCGCCGGGTCCTTCCGCTTCGCTCCTGTGCGTGGGGATCAATGAGTTCTATCTCGGCAACGTCAATCCGAGTGTGGGCGCTTGGCACAACATCGACGCTGGCAACGCCTTTGTCGTTTGGAGCCACCGTTGCCTCGGCAACCACCTCGGCGCGGAGTCGAGCCACAAACTCCGCTGATGGACCTTCGCCGTGGATCGAGGTGATCAGAGTGTCAAGGTTCTCAGTCATTGCTCGATCCCTCCGTGATATCCATGACATCCGTGCTGCCATCATCGAGTTGGGCCCGAAATGCACGACGGGCTCGAGTGAGAAGTCCTTCAATCGACTTGGGTGACCTGTCGAGGTGCATCGCCATCGCTGGCACCGTCAGGCCGTCCAGATAGTGCAGGGTAAGGACCAGGCGTTGGTCGAGGGTTAGTTTCTTCAATGCGTCCTCCACCTGCAGTCGTTCTACGAGCTGCAGGACGTATTCCTCAGAGTCGACGGAGCCAAGCAGCCGAAGTTTGGTTTGATAGCTGTCCTTGCGTCTCATGACGTCGTACAGCAGGTTTCGGGCAACGGTTATGAGCCAACCGACGGAAAGTGACGCCGGGTCGGCCGAGGTTCGCAAAGCACGCAGAAACGTCTCCTGCGTGATGTCTTCGGCGAGTTGATGATCACGGCATCTCCGGTGCACAAATCGGTACACCTCTTCAATGTGCAGGTCATACATATCCGCTACGGACACCGAACGGGTCGGCTGCACCGTCGCAGCTGAGGGCCGCGTGCGTCTCAATTGTTCTCGGTCTCCAGCCATCGTCGTCACCTCCTCGCCAAGTGTCCCATCCATCCAAACACAGACGATCAGTTGACTTCGCTGAAACGCAGAGAGCCAAGCATCTGTTCGACCTCGCCGAGCAGGGCCGGGTAGGCCTCAGCGGCGGGACCGTACCGGTGAGCTGTCACTGCGAGAAGACCACGCTCAGGGTGCTCCATGAGCCAGATCCGTGCTTCCTCGGAAAGCTGCCACCCGAGCTCGTCGGCGGGTCCAAAGGTGAGAACCGGCATGGGCTGGTACTGCTGTACCGATAGGTCGAACACTCGGGCTTCGAGGCCATCTACGGCGAGAGGCTCAAGCTCGGCAACTTCGCCACCCTGGGCCTCGATGTAGGTAATGAACTCATCGACCGATTCGATCAAGACTCCGTCCTGGTCTTGCGGTTCCTGCATATAGCTGGCGACCACTGGTTCAAGGCCGTATCTGCCGCCATAGAAACCCGGGGACTCGTTGTGAAGGACAAACCGTTGTTGGGGTTTCACACTGACGCCTCCCAGAACTGTCAGGTCCGCCTGTCCAGCCTCGATCAGCTCGGCAGGGTTGGGCGAGACCTCGCCGAAAGCAACGGTCGAAAGCACTTGATCGGCGGCGTCAAACCAGTCCCGCTGAGCTTCTCCGTTGATACCCACGACGACCACCAGCGGTGACTCGACCCCCTGGTCAACGATCCAGATCCGGTAGAACGACCCCGGATTCAAACCCTTCTGTGGGCCGAGGTAGTTGTGCGCAAAGTTGACACAGTCGTATCCGGTGCCGCAGGTGATGTCGCCCAACTCGGCATCGAAACGAACTGCGTCCAGCCCGCCCAGCGTTGCGTCGGTTCGGTTAGAAATCGTCACTCCGGGTGCAAGGTTGTCGAGCCAGCCGTCGAAGTCATCTGCTGCCCAGCCCGCGTCGATTGTCGTCCAAGGCTCCGTGGGTGACGCCGGATCTGACAGCGCCGACACCCGCATCATCACGATGTCGCGATCGTCTGGCCCCCGACTCGCCGCATGGGTCAGCACGACAAAGCCCGTAAAGTTGAACTGGACGAACATCGATTCTGGAGCGACAAATGAGAACGGCGTGCCGAGCGAGTCGACCCGGTGCGACCCCTCGGGTAGGAGCGTGAGCTGATCGGTGAGCAACGGAGCGCCCGGGTCAAATGTCGCCGGGACCAATGGGGTCTCGTCAGCGGCTGCGACATCCTCGACCACGGCGTCCTCAGCAGCGAGCGCCGATTGCTCGCCGGCGACTGAATCCGGGTCGTCGGATTGGCTTGAGTCACTTGCCTGAACTGACTCACGGAGGACGGTCGCTCCATCGCCATCGGTTGCCAAACTATCCGATCCGCAAGCGACCAGCAGAAGGGCCAGCGTGAGCGTCAGCGCGACGATCAACACTCGGTGGGTCATTGTTCGATCTGTCGGCAGTATTCGTTTGGTCGTCACTGCTTTCTCCCTTTCGTTGCAGATATAGAGACCAACGAACGAAGGAGCGGAATCCCCTCAAAGGATGTGCCGTCCCCAGGATCTCGGCCAAACGTTGTCACGAACACGCGTCTCGTAGTCGAGTCAATTGACTCGTGGATTGCGCTCGACGGCAACGTCTACAGTTGGTCCTTGGACCTGATGGTTTTCAGTGATGACGACCTCGAAGACGTTGGCGTCGATCGCTTTCTCGGCTGGCTCCGCTTCGATCGTCTGCGTCGATACCACCCAGGTCGAGCTCTCACGGGGTCTGGGCTAGCGGTAGTAACGGAGCAGAAACGGCAGTCAGACTAAAAAACAGCGGAATACAGGGCTTCCTGAGCGGTGCAAGTTCGCCTTCTACCCAAAATATACGACCCGTCCAGAGGGTCTACACAGGACAGGAACGGCGGAATGACGCCGCTGTCGGCGGCCCATTGCCGTTTCTGCTCCGTTGCTACCGGCACCCCTCGTAGAAGGTGCGGCATCCGGGGCTGGTGTTGATTGCGCAGAATGCCCATTGATCGATGTAGATGTCTCGTCGTCTGAGACCCACACGGAGTTGGTCAAGTACGCAACAGGTGTACGCGGCTCGATCAACCAAGCCGGTTTCGGCGTCAACCACATAGGTCTCCCATGTGGCTGTGACGACCTCTGTCGGGATCTCGTCGAGAGGCCTTCGAGGTGTCCGGGGCTGGTTGTCGAACCATTCACCAAGAACATGGAGCGCGTCGAGGACGTGGGCTGACTGGTCGGTGGATGCCAGGCTGATGGACTTCATGAACTGCGGCAGGAATCTGCGGATCTGGGAGTAGGCCGCTACGAGGCGATCATGGAACGGATCGCCTGGAGCCCGCCACAGATCATCGACGGTCTGGATCGCTCCGTCGAGTCGTTCCCGGTCGGTGCGGAGTTGGTCGACGGCTTCGGCCATCTGGTTGGGGTCGTCGATGACCGACAGGATCTGATCCAGAGCGGTTCGAATTTCGCCGACTGCTCGGTCATAGGTTCGTAGCTCGGCGACACGGCGTTGTTGGCCCCGGTTGTGGGCTGAGCGTTGCATGTCACCAAAGACACGATCGAAGACATCAAGCACGTCATCACGAGCCGAATCGCCAAGCACGTGGATGAACGCCACCAGTGTTGCTGTGCGTCGTTCCGGAGCGAGATCAGCGAGCTGGGATACCCACGCATCCTCGCCATAGCGGGCAAGCGCTGCCACCCGGCGTCGAGGTAACCGGCCCAGGTCCACCTCGGTGAGTCCAAGCGCCCGGACCTCTTCCAGCCGAGCCAGGGCTTTGACGAGGCCCTCGACCGTTGGGTTGACAGGTGACCGGCGAAGTCGATCGAGTCCAGAGTTGCGCCGACCATCGGGAACGACAAGCAGGTCGTTGAGCACCGCGGCTTGGTCCGGCGTCACGACCGAGCTGACTCGGGTCCACAGTCGGCGGGTCGAGCGTTCCCGCAGTGCACCGATCGCTCGAACCAAGACTTGTTGTCCGGGCAGAACGACGCGGCCCGCAAGCAGCTTGCGGTGCGAGATCTCGAACAGCGAAGATGGCCCAATGTCATCGGACCAGACGATCCGGTAGAGCCACCGATCAAAGCGGGACCGTACATCAGCGTCGTTGAAGTCTTGGTAGCCGTAGCGCTCACGGATCTCAGTCGTGTGCCGCCACCGCATCGGCAACTTCGAATAGCCGATCAGTAGAGCCGGGTCCTGAACCTGGAGCTGTGCTGAGACAGAGTTGATGATCTCCTCGGGGACCTCGGCGGGCTCAGTCAGAAACGTGCCAATCGCCCGAATGGTGA
>ENA-ORXT01005898-ORXT01005898.1-marine-metagenome-genome-assembly--contig:-NODE-5898-length-11731-cov-5.852154_pt1 | contig 11731 bp, 13 predicted proteins | sample MGYA00237868_ERZ511482 | MGnify/ENA metagenome assembly ERZ511482 | reverse complement strand
GCAGTTGCAGGACCTTGGAGCGTCCTGGCGTAGCCGGACCTCCAAGCGTCCGTTTTCCGGTTAGCTCTTGATTCGCGCCAATAGACCAATAGACCAACAGTCCAATAGTCCAACAGTCCAATAGACCAATAGACCAACAGACCAATACTACCGCACCTCTTTCGCCTCCAACAACGCCTCGAAATCCACGTACTCCAACGCTTTTTGATGGGTACTTTCCAGCCGCACCGGCACCATCACGCCCGCGTCGTACGCCTCTTTCCAGCGCACCGCGCAGAGGCACCAGCCGTCGCCCGGTTGCAGGCCGGGGAACTGGTATTCGGGGCGGGGCGTGGACAGGTCGTTGCCCTTTTGCTTGGTAAAGGTCAGGAACTCCTCGGTCATGATGGCGCAGACGACGTGGCGGCCGCTGTCCGTCGGGCCGGTGTTGCAGACGCCGTCGCGGTAAAAACCCGTCATCGGGTCGGTGCAGCAGGGGAGGAGGTCGTTGCCGAGTACGTTTTTGGCCATGATGTTGGGGTTTTGAAGGGTAACCGGCGTCGGGTTGCAGTTGTTTTGCTGGGCGCAGACGCGGGTGCAGAGGATGGATAAGAAGAGCAGCGGCAGAAACCTGTTCATAAGTCTATACTTTTGGCGGAATACCTACTTGCAACCCACCACGCCCCCCAAACGTTCCCCCAACATGGAATCTAAAAGACAACGCCAAGTCGCCGAAATGATCAAGCGCAACTTCAGCATCGTGCTGCAGCAGGAAGGCTCCTACGTTTACGGTGCCGAGCCGCTCGTGACGGTGACCGAGGTACACCCCACGCCCGATCTGAGCCAGTGCAAAATCTATGTCAGCATCTGGAATACGGACAACAAGATGGCCGTCATCCAGCGGATGAACGAAGAGCACCAGCGGCTGAAGGCCGGCCTGGCCCACCGCGTCCGCAAGCACATCCGCCGCATTCCCGCCATCGCGTTTTACATCGACGAGACGCTGGACGAGATGACGCGGGTGGAAACGCTTTTCGACAAGCTGTACGACGACGAACAGATGCCCGAAACGGAAGGCGAAAATGTAGACACCGACGAAGATTAAACCCTACCCGCATGCTGAGCAAACGCAACCTCCGCAACGTCATCAAATGGCCCCTGCTGCTGCTGGGGCTGATGTGGGTGATGTTCATCGTCGATACCTACCTGTTTCAGGGCTGGCTCACGCAGTGGTACGGGCTGCGGCCCGGCGAGATCGTGGGGCTCAAGGGCATTATCGGCATGCCGCTGCTGCACGGTAGCTGGGGGCACCTGATCAGCAACTCGCTGCCGTTCCTTTCGCTCAGCGGGATGCTGGTGTTTTTTTACCCGCGCCTCTGGCCACGGGTATTGGCTACGCTGTGGCTGGGCTCCGGCGTGCTGTTGTGGCTGCTCGGCGGTCCGCTCAACGCGCTGATCGATATGAACCTGAATACGGAGTTACACATTGGCGCGAGCGGTCTGGTCTACGCGCTGGCGACCTACCTGGCGTTCAGCGGCATCTTTCGGCGAGATTTCCGCGCCATTGTGGTGGCGCTGATCGTGCTGTTTTACTACGGCGGTTTGGCCGCCGGCATCCTGCCCGGCCGGGAGGGCGTGAGCTGGGAAGGTCATCTCGTCGGCGGCGTGATGGGGGCGCTGGCCGCCTGGATGTTCCGCGGGCAACTCGAAGACCACGAAATCAAGAAGCGCAACGAAGACGCCGAACGTCGCAAGCCACGCGACAAGGAACACTTCCTGGCGGCGGACGCTTTCACGATGACCAAGGCCGAGCGCGCCGCCGAAGCCAAACGGCTGGCGGAAGAGGAAAAGCAGAATGAACAGGAGGCGTTTTGGGCGCGGTTGGAGCGGATCAAGGAGGAGGATAAATTGCGGCGGTAGATCACGCTTGATCTACTCCCTGATGTAGAGGCCTTCTCTGTTAAATTCTACAAAATCAGCTCCGTTTTCAAATAGACTTATGATGCTTTCCAAATGGTCTTCGAAGTAGGATAGTAGATCGCGGTTTGAAATATTTCCAAATGTTAGGTAGAGGACTTTCGGTGGAGAACCATTAATATTGAAATTGTCTAAAAAGTCTGAGTCCTTTGTAATGACACCACGTTCTGAATTAATCGCAATTTTAACGATGTTGGCATCTTCTAAAAGATGCCCCTTTGGAAATCTTGTAGTGTGGATGCAATCGTAACCGGCTTTACGGAAAAATACTGCAAGCTTGTAAGGTAATTGTGTATCGACTATAAACTTCATGCGAAGGACACTACTTGTCTGCTACTGGTGGACTTGACGGCATAATGTAAGCAGGCAAATATGTCTTCTCGTTCTACGTAAGGATAGTCGTCAAGAATCTCCTCAAAGGTCATTCCTCCGGCTAAAAGTTCTAGCATCTGAGGCACGGTAAACCGCATGTTACGGATGGTGGGTCGCCCACTCATTACTTTAGGGTTGATGGTGATTCTATCAAGATGATTCATCAAAAGAGATTTGTAAGTTAACGGTGTCTTCAGCTTAGTAGTTGCACCGCGATTTGAAGATACAATATAATCAAGGACTAAAATCAGCTATCAAAGTATTACATTTGTAGTATTATAACTTGCCCCCGCAAAACTTCCCTTCCCACTCACTCGTTTATCACGGACGACGCCCACCCCACCGGCATTACGTATTTTTGCCTCCCTGTTTTCGCTAACCGCTATTTCCATGTTACGCACTTTTCTGACTTTACTCCTTTTTTCCCTTACCCTCGGCCTGACGGCTCAGTTCGCCAACCCGATCGGCTGGGCGTTTGATTTCGAGCAGGTGGAAGGCGACGAGTTCAAGCTGATCGCTACGGCGACGGCAGAAGACGGCTGGAGTCTGTACAGCCAGTTCACGCCCGAGGGCGGGCCGATCCCGACGGTATTTACCTGGGAGGCGGGTGATCACTACGAACTGATCGGTAAGACGGAGGAGCAGGGGCACCTGAAATCCGGCATGGACGAGATGTTCGGGGTGGACGTGAGCAAGTTCCTGAGCGATAAGCCGGTGACCTTCACCCAGCGCGTGAAGGTGAAGGACTACACCAAGGCCATCGAGCTGATGGTGGAGTGGATGTGCTGCGACGATGAGCAGTGCCTGCCGCCGACGGACGAAGTCCACAGTTTCAAGCTGCCGCCGGCCGGACCGGGCAGGGGCGCGAACGAGCCCGCCCCAACCACGGTGACTACCCCGGCGGCGGAGATGCCCGGCGCGCCGCAAACTACCGTCCCAACCGCTACTACGACGATTGAGCCGAAGCCGGCACCGGCGAGCACTCCGGCGGTGACTAAAACGTCCGCGCCGAAGCAGCCAACGACGACGACGGCGACTTCCCCCGGCCCTTCAACTTCGGTTGCACCCGCGACCCCGCCCCAAAGCACGCAAGACGAGGCGCCCCCGGTGTTGGTTGGAGACCGAAGCCCGTACGTCCTCGCCACCTACCGCGTCGAGGGCGTTGCCGCCAGTGAAAACGACCCGGTGAGCTGGGTATTCGTCGCCGAAAAAATGAGCGACACGGAATACGCGCTCAGTATGACCGGCTCGCTAACCGAGGGCTGGACGATCTATAGTAAGGACGGCGACCCGGACATCGGTTTCATCCCCACTACCTACTTTCTGGAGGCGGGCGACGGCGTCGAGCCGGTGGGTGAAGCGACGGAGAACAGTGCCACCCTCAAAAAAAAATTCGACAAGGCCTGGAACGCGAATGTCGACAAGATCGACGGTGGTCAGGTGATTTACCGGCAGGTGGTAAAGGTGACCGGCACGCCCGTTGTTAACGGCTTCGTGGAGTACCAGACCTGCGACGAAGAGATGTGCTTCCCGCCCAAGGAAGTGCCGTTCTCCCTTGATTTGAGCGGTGCGCAACCCCTCGCGATGCTCGACGGGCTGACCGCCGCCGCCGGTACGCCTTCCGCCCCGACGACCGTACCCACCGCCGCGCAAGTCGGGGTGGAAAACCTCGGCATCAACACCGTTTTTAACCCCGAGCCCGTCGGGGAATGCAGCGAAGGCACGCGGGATACGGCCGACCAAAGCCTGCTGTCCATCTTCGGCCTCGGCCTGCTCGGCGGCCTGTTCGCCCTGCTGATGCCCTGCATCTTCCCGATGATCCCGCTGACGGTGAGTTTTTTCACCAAGAGTGGCGGCAGCAGGGGGGAGGGCATCCGGAAGGCGGGCCTCTACGGCTTCTTCATCTTCCTGATCTACGTGCTGCTCAGCGCGCCCTTTCACCTACTGGATGGGCTGGACCCGAACATCCTTAACACCATCGCCAGCAGCGTATCGCTGAACCTGGTTTTCTTCGTGGTCTTCCTGTTCTTTGCGGGCAGCTTCTTCGGCTTTTACGAGCTGACGCTGCCGGAAAGCTGGAGCAACCGCGCCAGCCAGGCGGAGGGGACGGGCGGCATCGCCGGTATCTTTTTTATGGCCCTGACGCTGGCGCTGGTGAGTTTCAGTTGCACCGGCCCCATCCTCGGCAGCCTGCTGGTGGAAGCCGTGAGCGGCGGCGCCTGGCCGCTGACGGCGGGCATGGCCGGCTTCGGCGTGGCGCTGGGTCTGCCCTTCGCCCTCTTCGCCGCCTTCCCCGGTTTTTTGAACAACATGCCGAAGAGCGGCGGCTGGCTCAACAGCGTAAAGGTGGTGCTCGGCTTCGTAGAAGTGGCCCTCGCCTTCAAATTCCTCAGTACCGCCGATCTGGTGGGCAACTGGGACGTGCTGCGCATCGAGCCCTTTCTGCTGGTCTGGATTCTGTGCGCCCTCGGCATCGCGGCCTACCTGCTGGGCTTCATCAGCTTTCCGCTGGACAGCAAAAAGCGGAAGAAAAGCCCCGTCGGCGTCGTCATCGCCGTAGCCGCTTTGGCGTTCACCGGTTACCTCGGCCTGGGCCTGACCCAGGACGACGATACCGGAACGTACGCTACCCGAACCGCCCTGAGCGGCATCGCCCCGCCGGTTTGCTACAACTACCTGCTGCCGTGCGATGAGAACAAGAACATCATTCCCTTCAAGAGCCTGGAAGAAGGCATGGCGCACGCCCGTAAAGTCAACAAGCCGGTCATGATCGACTTCACGGGCGACGCCTGCGTCAACTGCCGCAAGATGGAAGAGAACGTCTGGCCGGTAGATCGCATCAAAAAATACCTGACCGAGGATTTCGTCATCGTCAGTCTCTACGTCGATGACCGCACGCCGCTGCCCGAATCCGAGCATCGCGAAGTCGACCGAATGGACGGTACCGGCCGCACCCGCCTGGTGGATAACGTGGGGGAGAAGTGGCAGTACCTGCAGCAATCCGTTTTCGCCAAGGCCAGTCAGCCGTACTACGTGCTGGTCAGCCCGGACGGCATTACGCTCAACCCGCCGGTTGCTTATACGGACGCGGAGACCTATGAGAATTTCCTGGCGTGTGGATTGAACACCTATCGCGCGCTGGCGAAGAGCAAATAAGTCGGAATTCGGTGATCCAATGTGGAATCGGGTGCGTTAGCATTTTAAATTCCTCAACGGTCCAAGGACCTCGGAGCGATGCCGGTGTCAAGCGAGTATGGCGAGTTCGGCAACGGCAACCTCCGCGCGTCCGTATTTCGGCGGAACCCGCTGAAAAGCTTTCCCCCCCAGACCAACTTCCCCCCTTCAAATGAAAAAACGGTCCCTTTTTCTCCTGCTTCCTTTTCTCGCGCTCTTTAGCTGTGAAGATCCCGTCACGCTCGACTCCCGCTTCGTCGGGCCGGAGCTGGTGGTGGAGGCGTGGCTCAACGATGTTTCCGAGGCGCAAACGATCATACTCAGCGAAAGCCAGGACTATTACGCCAACAGCGTGGCGCCTGCGGTAGACGACGCCGAGGTGATCGTGTGTCAGACGATAGACCAGCAGCCGACGACGACCTGCTTTGTCTTTGAATCGCAAGGGGACGGTCGCTACGTTTGGGAACCCGGCGTTGATGGGGAAACCCTTGGGGAGGTGGGCACCGAGTTCGGCCTCGGCATCCAGCGCGGCGAAAAGCAGTACGCCTCGGTCACGACGATGAACCGGACGGCGACGATCGACTCGATCAGCTTCCAGTTTGAGGAAGAGGCTTTGGGGCTGGACGAGGGTATCTACGCCCAGATTTACGCCCGCGACCCGGTAGGGCAGGGGGATGCGTACCTGATTCGCAGTACCATCAACGACACCCTGCTGCTGCGCCCGTCGGAGTTGAACGTTGCGTACGATGCGACCTTTAGCCCGGGGACGAACACGGACGGCATCACTTTCATCTTTCCCATCCGCTTCGGCATTAACAAGCAGGACGACGACGGGGGCGTGATTCCCTTGCGGGTGGGGGAGAAAGTGGACGTGGAGATTCTGTCTTTGAGCCGGCAGGCTTACCTCTTCATGCGTATAGTAGCGGAGCAGACGAACAACGGTCAGAGCGGGCTGTTTGACCTGCCGGTGGCTAACGCCCCCGGAAACGTGGTGGAGGTGGAAAGTGGAGCAGCGATTCTCGGCTTTTTTAACGTAGCTGCTTCGGCCCGGGCTTCCAGAACGGTGGGAGAGTAAGGGGGATTGGGTAAATTTAAATCCGACGTTGATGTGAGTACGTAGCTAAGTACATGATAACCAACGGCCTTTCGGAAGCAGTTTTTACAGGCCCGTACTCCCGACAAACCAATTGATGTCCTTTATCTTGGCTTAGTCAAAGTTTCGTGTCTATATTGCGTGACCAAACCATTCTCTTAACGTCTTAATAACGATCGTTAACGTTTCGGACCGAACGGACGATCCTTGAAATTACTCTCATGTCACGTGCTACGGCCCACGGAATTTGTCAACCGGAAATGGAAGACCTGGCTATCATCCAGGCCTACCGCGACCGACGCAACGGTACGTGTTTTCAGCTCCTTCATGATCGCTACGCGAGTAAGATTTACGGTAAGGCATTAACGATGCTTAAAGAGGAGGCTACGGCAAAAGATGCCACTCAAGAGATTTTCACTAAAATATTTCTGAGCCTGGGCAAGTTTGAAGGGCAGTCCAAGTTCTCTACCTGGGTGTATTCGGTAACGTATAATTACTGCATCGACATCATCCGGAAGACGAAGCGCAGCCGAGACCTTTTTGCCGATGAGGTGGAGAACCCCCCGGATCATGAGGCGGAGGAAGTGTCAGATGAGGCACTTATGACAATAAAAGTGAATGAACTTCGCGTAGTATTGCGGGAAATCAGCGAGGCCGACCGATCGTTACTTTTGCTGAAGTACAAGGACGGAGTTAAAATTAAGGACATTGCCGTGATGCTCGCCAAAAATGAGTCGGCGGTTAAAATGCAAATCAAAAGAGCAAAGGAAAAAGCGAAAAGAAAACACGAAGAGCTTTTTCCCAATAATGAGCAGTAATATGAACAGCTTTCTACAATTAAATGCACAAGAGACCGGCCACTTCATTGAGAAGTATCAGGACGACGTTCGTCATGAGGTAGCTTCACGTTTGAAAACTGTTCATTTGATTAGTGACGTACTTGAGCACTTCTTACCTCGTCTGTCCGACACAATGACCGTGATGTTGGGTGGAGATGTAATTAGCCCCGAGGATATCTACCTTACGATCGACGAAAAACAGTTGCCGCCGCCCGCGCCAGGGCGCGACAATGATAACGATGTTATCCGCTAAAGAAACCCATGGAAAGTATACTCGAAGTTTTACAAATTCAGGCCCTGAAGTTGCTGGACGTCATCCCCGCCCTGATCAAAGGTTTGGTGATTTTCCTCATCGGCATTATCCTGGCCAGGGTCATCCGCAAAATCGTCCGACGTGCGCTCGACGCTATTGGCGTTGACAAGTTGGTCGACCGGTTAATGACCATAGAAATGTTTGAGAAATCGAATCTCAACCTAGTGCCCAGCGTCATCGTGGCCACTTCTATCTACTATTTTATCATCATCATTTTCTTCATGGCCGCCATAGAAGCTATGGGGCTGCGGATTATTTCCGATCTGCTAAAAGACCTGATCGAATACATTCCGAACGGCATAGCGGCATTTGTCGTACTCCTGGTCGGCATCTTCATTGCCGATGCGATCAAGAAGCTTATTGCCACTACTTGCCGGTCATTGGGCATCACTTCGGGCAACCTTATCGCCAACGTCGTTTTCTATTTCATTATGCTCAACATCATTCTGATTGCGTTGCGGCAGGCGAAGTTGCAAACGGAGTTCATGGAAGACAATGTGTCGATTATTCTGGCTGGCGTAGCGGGAGCCTTTGCTATCGGTTACGGCCTGGCGAGCAGGGATACGATGACGAGTTTGCTGGCGAGCTTCTACAATCGCGATAAGTTCCACGTCGGTGATGAAATAACTATTGACGGAAAGCGCGGCGAGGTCGTCACGATCAATAACAACAACATAATTTTGCGATCCATTACGGAGGAAAGCGAGTACGTGATACCTTACAGTAAGGTGACCTCAAGCGGTGTGGAAATTCACATCCGGAGGGATAAGGGGCCGGCACTACCTCCTCATGAAGGGGAGACAATTCACTGATTGTTCAAAATAATTTTGAGCACGGGCAAGTGGAATAATGGGCTACCTTTGCCCACTTATAAACATTTACACTCATCCAACTGGCTTTGTACGCAGCAGGCGGCAGAGGAACGTTGGGAGTGGGAATAAATCTTTGAACCAAGTTTGTCCATCTTTTTCTTTCACCCCGCAAAGTGACCTTATCGGGGTTCTACGTCTCATTTGCCAAGCGGCAATTTCCCGCATGGTTTTACCTCTAAATTTTAACTAACCAATTCTTATTACATGAAAAATGTATTCTCTTTCATCCTTTTGCTCGTTCTGACCACCGGTGGCCTGCAAGCGCAGACCCTGGAGGAACTCAAGGCACAAAAGACCCAACTCAAGGCCGAACAAACCGTAAAAGTGAAAGAAGCCGAGGCTTTTGACGCCCGGTTGGCTGCCCTGGACAAGCAGATCGACTTACTTTCCGGCTGGCAGACCGGCGTTAGTGGTCTTCTCGGCCTGAACTTTAACAATTCTTCTAACTGGCAGGCGAATGCTAACCGGAACAGTTCTTCTTCCAGCCTCGCCGTCGGGGTAAACGGTTTTGCCAACAACATCAAGGAAAAGACCTTCTGGCGCAACACCCTTACGGCAAGCGTTACCTGGCAGGGCCTCGACAACGATACGAAGGACGACAACGCCGGCAGCGATTTTCTCGAAAACCGTAACGGTGATTTACTCGTCGCTTCTTCCCTGTACGGTTACCGTCTTACCCCTGACCTCGCCGCCTCGGCCCTGGGCGACCTGAACACTTCCGTGTTCAACTTCCTGAGCCCCGGTACGGCTGACGTAGGTATTGGTGCTACCTGGACGCCGTCCTCCGTTCCTAACCTCGTAGTGGTTGCCCACCCCCTTACGTACCACTTCGCCTTCTCCGGCCAGGATAACGTCGAAAGCCAGTCCGCGCTCGGTGCGAAAGTGAAGGCTACTTACAATCTGGACCTCCCCGGTGGTGTCGCCTGGGCTTCTAACCTCAGCGTTTTTCTGCCCTACAGCAACGACAAGTCGACCATCTCTTTCCTGGATGACAACAACGTGTTGCAGATGAGCGAAGAGGGCCTGTTCGAGTACACCTGGATCAACTCCTTTAACATCGCCGATCTCTGGAAGGGCGTCGGTCTCGGCTTCACCATCGGTATCCGCAACGCCGGCTTCGAATACCCCGAAGGGCTCCAGACTTACTCCGCGCTGGGCTTGACTTACGGCTTCTAGTACAGACCATTAGTCACCTCCGATGACACCTCGCGGCATAGCCGCGGGTACAACTCTATTGTAAGGCAATGAGAACCCCGGGTTCTCATTGCCTTCTTTGTTTTCGGGAAAAGGACACGGTTGAGTGGTGAGAACCACTTATCGGGCTTCCCGCGCTAAAGCCACCACCTCTGCTACCGTTCGGCGTAGGCATGCACTAAGTTTTCTCCTCCTAAAAAATCGTTTGGAATACTTGAACCGACGGGCGCTCAACTTTAATTATCAATTCCACTAAAAGGTGCTTTGATTAGTGTCGGTTGGCTATATCTTTGCGCTCCTTATTAACAACATGGTTAAATAACCGACCCCCCTCAAACAACATCTCGTTGGCTATTGAGCCGTGACAACCCTATTGTACTATGCGTTTCACAACCATCCTCTCCCTTCTCCTTGCCGTGCTGTTCATCTCCTCCTGTGGTGACGACGACGCCCCTTCCATCTCCATTGCTACCGCTGATGTCGCCGGCACCTGGAAAGTCGATAAACTCGACACCGACGCCGAACTTATCGCCGTCAACGTAGGCGTTACTACCGGTTCTTCCATCACCAGCGGCGAGCCGACGATTACCTTCAACGATGACGGTACCTGGACTTCCGAAGGGGAATTCACCAACAGTGTCACCATCATTGCCGGTACGAGCATGAACATGGAAGACGGTCTCGGCGACGGTACCTACCGCGTTTCCGGTAACAAGATTTTCATGACCGGCCTGGAGCTTAACAACAGCAGCGCCCCCGCCGCGACCGAGGAAATCGAGTTCTTCGTCGAAGGCTTCACCGCCGACATGAGCCTCGACCTGATGGCCAGCCCGAACAATATTATCCGTGCCTTTGGTATTGAAAACGGTGCCAAGGCCGACATTAAGATGGTGCTGCTCAAGTAAGCTGCCACCACCTTACGGCTACATAAACGGCCCGCTTCCGAAGCTTCGGAGGCGGGCCGTTTACGTTGTAGTATAACTGCGCTGCCGCCTTAGGCGTTTGTACTGGATTATTAACCTTTCCACTTGATGTTACATCCGGCGCTCGGGTACTGCTTCTCGGGAGCCGGCTCGCCGGCGAGCATGCCTTTGATGGCGGCGCGCAGGTCGGTCCCGTCGCTACCCTTGCCGGAGCCGGGCCGCGCGTCGTCGAGGCGGCCGCGGTAGTAGAGTTCCCGGTTAGCGTCGAAGAGGTAGATGTCGGGCGTGCAGGCCGCGTCGTAGGCTTTGGCGACCGACTGGTCTTCATCGTAGAGGTAGGGGAAGTTGAACAGGTTCTTCATCGCAAACGCCTCCATGTTATCGGGGCTGTCGAGGGGGTAATGCTCCACGTCGTTGCTACTGATGGCGACCGTGCCGATGCCCTTGTCTTCGAAGGCCATGGCGACGTTCACCAGTTCGTCGATGGTATAGATCACGTACGGGCAGTGGTTGCAGATAAAGTAAACGAGGGTGCCGTTTTCACCCTTCACGTCGTCGTAATTGAGTTTGACGGGGGAGATGGTGTCTTGCAATTCAAAGGCGGGGGCCTTGGTGCCGAGGGGAAGCATGGTGGATTCTACGAGGGCCATTGTTGTTCTTTTTGTTTTAACGGTCTTGTGGAGCGGCGAAATGCCGTGGACGGACCGGTGAGATGATAGTACAACTGGAACACGTTTTGGGTTACGGGAGGCGTACGAATTTGGCGGGGCCGCGGGTGCCTTCAAATGTTTTCAGGTGCATTTGCGCATTACTCCCATCCGCTGGTTAAATTCACCGGCGAATGCGGCCCGCTTCGCCCCGGGCTCGGTAATCACCAACAGACCACAAGACCAACAGACCAACAGACCAACAGACCAACAGACCAACAGACCAATAGACCAATAGACCAAACTATGACCTTCCTCTGCATCTCCTGCTACTACAAAGGCGCCCCT
>ENA-ORXT01005897-ORXT01005897.1-marine-metagenome-genome-assembly--contig:-NODE-5897-length-11731-cov-10.759224_pt1 | contig 11731 bp, 6 predicted proteins | sample MGYA00237868_ERZ511482 | MGnify/ENA metagenome assembly ERZ511482 | reverse complement strand
CTCCTCGGTCAGCTCCTTGGGGAGCGTTCGCACCGCCTTGCGCTGCGCGTTGACGGCCCCCTCAAACGCCTCTTGCAGGCGGTGGAGCGTCGCAAGGGCGGCTTCCAGGTCCCCGCCGAGGCGCGCAACTTCGGCGTGCTGCCGGTCGAGCGCCGCAAAGTCGACGCCGTCGGGAGAGGCGACGGTTGGGATCACAACGCGGCCGCCGCCGCGGCCGCTGTCGCCAACCTCCACGACCATGGCGTCGGGCGGGGAGCGGGGGCGCCGTGCACAAGGGGGGGAGCGGGCGGGGCGCGCATGTGCGGTACACGTGGGAGGGGGGGGGGGGGGGGGGGGGGGGGGGGGGGGGGGGGGGGGGGGGGGGGGGGGGGGGGGGGGGGGGGGGGCGGGAAAGGGGGGGGGGGGGGGGGGGGGGGGGGGGTGCGAGGGGGCGCGACCGCTCGACGGGCGGCGAGCCAAAGCGGCAGACACCGGTCGGTGCCCCGTCACGGGGAGGCGCGGCGGGGCCGTGCACCGGCGGTCGGCGGCACGAGCCGCAGACGAGCGGCGCGCACGCGGCGGCGCCGGTGGGGGGTCGAACCGTGGCAGCGGCTGCCGAGGCAGCGGCCGGCAGCGAGGACCCCGCACGGGCGGCGGTCGTCCCGGGCGGGGGCGCGACGACCGGACGCCGCGTGCAGGGGCGCTGCCCCGCCGACCCAGGGGCGGAAAGGGGGGAGAGTGGCGGGCCACCTCATCAGACTGCCATGACGCTCGACAGCGGAAGCGGCGGCACTTCCGTCCCCCCCGGACTGGGCCGGTGCCGGCTTGGGTATCAAGACATCGTAGTCCCGAGGGTGAAGCGTCGTCGCTGCACAGGATTAACGGCTTTCTGACTGCACATTATTCGAAAGAATCCGTCTCAACAACATCCGTTGTGGGTGAGGGAGAGCAGTTTAAGGAACCTCACTGCCACAGCGAAAACCGAATGAGGGCTTCCCTCAAGACAGAGAGAAGTTCCTTCTTCGACTTGATCCAGACGCCACGTCAACTAAATTTAAGACAACTTTCGTCGAGGGACACAGTCGAACGGTTCGACGGCGGCGGCGCAGCAACCGCCTGCCGGGGGTCGTTGCGGCGACCGCCCCCCCCCGCCGCGGTGACCACCGCCGCCCCTTCGCATGCCGCCGCCGCCGCCGCCGCCGCCGCCGTCCCCACCCAGACGCGCACACACACCTGCGCACGCGGTCGTCCCTGCGTCTCTCCCCCGCGTGCCCGTCCGGGCGATGCCCCGCTCGCTGGCGGCCGATCATGATGTTCAAGCTCTGAGAGCTTGAACTCAGGCTATCTCTATCGGCTATTCCATTCTGGAACCAACTCCGCGTCCTTAGACAGCCACATGTACGTCAGCGGTTGGCTGCTTTGCTGTCATGAGCCCAAGTACCTGCAGGATCCCTTACACCATGTCGTTTCTCGGCCCGATCAAAACGATACTTTCCGCCAGAACTTGATTCACTGCAGTGGCAGTTGACAGCTGTGGTGAGCAGCCGTATCAACCACATGTGGTCGTGCACAACGAAGGCGCAGAGAACGCTCGTCGGCAGACGGACAAAGAAGCAGGTCAAAATGTCACCACAGTCAGGTGGAGATATGCTGCCTTTGTGAGGCAGGTTTTGCTCTCCCCGTCCTGTGCTCCGCCCGTTGGTGACACCGATGAACCCGTCGTGTCTGCGTTCGCCCTGCCCCTCCTCCCTCTCAGAGGGCACCATCGCCGGTTGTCCCCCAACACGCGTCCGCCGCCATGGACGCCTACGGCAGTGGCCATCCGAGCCGAGCGCCTGCGAGTGACGGGACGGACGGCCGTGGCGCAGCGGCAGTCGTGGCGGGGGGCACGCCGCCGAAGCCAGCCGGTCTCGCTGCCCGCGGGCCGTTGCGGGGGAATGGGCACGGGCGGCCGCGCAACGACCGCGGGCGGCGACGGCCGGCTGTCGGGGGGGGTGCCAGGGGAGGGCGAGGCGGGGGACGCTACCCCGCCCCACACAGCAGCTGGTCCCCCGGGGTTGAGCCACGGCAAGGCAATCGGAGGTTGTAGTGCGAGTTGTGCCTTGCACGCCGTCGTGGAGAGTACTTCACGGAGTGTGTCAAAACACGGAGTGGAAACAGGACACCCATCCGCGAGCGGCTGGCACACCGACATCGGTCGGGTTACGGGAGCCACTCACTTGCTCCCCACGCTGTGCGCAGAATGGGATACAGACAGCCCTGTAGGCTGGACAGCGGTCGCACCGAGTGCGCCTTGGAGCTCCGTCCACCTGGTGGGGAGGTAGGGGACTGTCACACGAAACCTGGGTAGGGTGTCACAGGGGCAGCTGAGGGGTGGGATACGAGAGCGGCACATATTCATAGCGCCCGTGCTCTCTCTGCTTCTTGATCCCCGATCCAACCACATCAGCGAGAGCGCGCAGCGCAGTGGTGCTTATCGTGTGTTCACGCGCAAACGCGTTTTTCTTGTAAAAAGCTCCGAAACCCCCTCCGTGAGGCCCTCCACAAGGGCGTCGATTTCTGGAAAAACTGTGGAAGAACTGCGGGAGAGGCCGCAAGAGTTGGTGGCTTACTTTTTACAGAGTGACCCACAAGCTGGTACAGAGAACATCTCCAGCTGTCAAGAGCGACACGGAGCCAATCGCCATGACGGCTGAGGGTCTCCATGATCCAATCGTCAATCAATATCGACCGCATCACCGCATGTGTGGCTGTTGTTGGCCAGCTGCACGGGCTGCTGACTGTGGGGAGATTGTCAATGCCTACGGCGTAAGCGACATGGTCGTTCTGTAGCTCGGCCCCCTCCGTAAGATGCTGACGTCGCAACTTTTTGTGAAGCGCAGGCAAGCGGCGTCCGGACTGAGGGAAGGCTATGGCCGTGCTCAGCGCCCCGAGATGGTTTGGATGACGTAAAGTTGACAAACCGGACGACGCGCACTTCCGCTGCGCAAATTGTTGTGGGCGAAATCGCCGTTTCCGGCCCCATCCAGGCCGGTCCGCAAGATTTTTACGGAGCTTTCTACAAGAAAAACGCGTTTGCGCGTGAACACACGATAAGCGCAACTGCGCCGTCACCAGCGCGCCGCCGCGACGCGTGGTCACGGACCGTCGCGGCGCGGCCGTGGCAGGGGCGGGGGGACCCCGACGGATCCGTCCCGGGGTCATCTCCCCCGCCGGCACCCATCGGGGCCGGTGGTGGCCGCCGCCGCCGCCGTCGGAGGCAACGGACACAAGATCCCCCAGGGTGGCCACGCGCATCCCCCCCCTCGCCGTCCACGGCGCCCCGTACGGGTGGTCGCCCCCTGGGCAGCGGGGAGACACCGCGTCCACGGCGGTGGCGACCACGCGGGGAGCCGGCCCCCGATCGCCGACCGACCACGTCCGCCACGTCCCCACCGCGGCCCCGTGCCGTGACTGCCGTCGCCATCGGTCGCGCTGGGGGGGCCGCCCCCGCCGTTGGCGCGCCGCGGCGCGCGCAGCGGCGACAGCGACGCCCACGGGCCGGCGGGCGCCGCGCGTGCCGGCCCACCGCCGTCGGCCAGACGGCGCGGACGGCTCACGCGGCGGTGGCCGCACGCTGGTGAGGGCGGTTGGAAGCGGAAAGCATGCTTTTAGTTGGCAGGGGAACCGTCGCACCGCCGACGTTTCTTTCTCGTCGTTCCCCTCCCCCCCCCCCCCCCCCTTGGCCACCAGCACCGACGGCAGGTACGCGTCGGGCGAGTCCACCCCCAACAAGTGCAACACCGCCGCCGATATGTTGGCAATGCCCGCCCCCGAACACGCCGTGTCGCGGTCGTCTTTGCCCGCGTCCCACCGCGCGCGCCCGTCGACGGCCATCCCCCCCACGCCCGCGCCGACCACCCACAGCGGCACGCGCGCGGTCGTGTGGGCGGTGAGGGGCGTCCACCCCTGCGGCGCGTCGCCCGCGAGTGGCCGCCCGTCGGCCCCCTGCGCTGCCATCTGCTCGGCGTTGCCGTGGTCGGCCGTGACGACGGCCACGCCGCCCGCGGCCACCACCGCGGCGAGCAGCCGCCGCGTCGCCGCGTCGACCGCCTCCATCCCCGCCACCGCCGCGTCCATCACCCCCGTGTGGCCACACATGTCCCCATTGGCGAGGTTGACGCACACCAAGTCGGGGGGGGGCGCGACAGCGTCGGCGTCGCCGCGGATCGCCGCCACGATCACGTCGGTGACGGCGGCGGTGGCCATGGCCGGGTTGTCTTGCTCCTGGCCCGGGACGCTGTCGACTTGGACGTACGTTTCGGTGGCGTCGTCAAAGGGCGTCGCCCGGTGGCCGTTGAAAAAGTAGGTCAGGTGCCCGAACTTTTTCGTCTCGGCGACGCACAGGCGGCGGAGGCCGGCGGCGGCCACCACCGCCCCGACCGGCTGGTCGATCGGCTCGGAGCCGACGAGCGACCGGCGGGGCACCCCCTGCTCCTCGTCGTACGTGAGCATCCCCGCAAAGCGCAGCGCCGGCACGTCCCCCCGGTCAAAGTGGGGCCAGTCGCCGCCCGGCGGCGTGTCGAGCGCCGCCGCCATCTCCTTGGCACGGTCCCCCCGGTAGTTCCACAAGACGACCGCGTCGCCGTCGGCCATGCGACCGACCGGTGCCCCGTCGTCGTCCACAACCACAAACGCGGGCACGTGCTGGTCCGTGGCCCCGCCGTCGTAGGCCGCCTGCACGGCGGCGGTCGCCGACGGGAAGGTCGCCACCGCGTCCGTGTCGGCGAGGACGTGCGCGCGCCAGCCGCGGGCGACCACACCCCAATCTGTTTCGTACCGGTCCATGGTCACGTCTTGGCGGCCGCCGCCGCTGGCCACCGCCGCGTCGACGCCCGCACCGTCACGGAGGGCCGCAAGCTTCGCCTCGAGTTTGGCAATGGCCCCGACGCCGTCGCGCTCGCCCGTGTCCCGCCCGTCGGTGAGGACGTGCACGCGGATGCGGCGGACGCCGTCGGCGACCGCCGCGTCGAGGAGCAGCCACACGTGGTCCATGACCGCGTGGACGCCGCCATCCGACAGCAGGCCGAGGAGGTGCAGCGTGCCTTGCGATGACGCGGCTGTCTGACCGCCGTTGCCGTTGCCGTCGCCGCTGCCTCTGTCTAGCCCGTCGGCTGCCGCGGCAGGCTTCCCGTCTGCCCCCTCAGACTTTTTCTTGGCGTCCTGGCCGCCCCCCCCTTCCCCAACAACCTCCATCAGCCACCGCCACGTCTGCGTCTTGTGCAAGCGCCCGCCACTGAGGCCCGCATCCACCGCAGCGGCGCCTTGCGGGAAGACGCGCCCCGCCCCGAGCGCCACGTGGCCGACCTCTGAGTTGCCCGCGTCGGCCGCGTCGCGGAGGCCGACGGCCCCACCCGAGGCGTCCAACTGGGTCGACAGCACCGCCGTGCCTGCCGGCAGGCCGTCGGGGCAGTCGCCGGCGGCGAGGGCGTCGAGCGTCGGCGTCGACGCGACCGTCCAGGCATTGTCGGCGGCGGGGGGGGCGATGCCAACACCGTCGAGAACGATGAGCGCAACGGGGCCGGGCGGCTTGGTGAAGGGGGACGGCGCCATGGTGGCCGTCGGTCGGCGGGCGAAAGGAGCGGGGAGGCAACAGAGGGAGGGCGGCGTCGGTCGGGACGACAGGAGGAACAACCGACCAGGGCTGCAAGCAGCAGCGGAACAACAGCAATGGGCACGGGGGCAGACCACGTCGTGCGGCACGGCCGTCGGGAGTTACCCTGGATGCCAGCACCGGAAGCTCAGCCGGTGTGGACGGCACCGCTGTGGGCGTCGGGGGGTTGGGCGGCCGCGTGGCCCGCCGCGCGCCATGGCGTTGACTCGGCTGACGCGGCGGCGCCGTTTTTGCACCCACGCGCTCCCCCCGCGCGAGGGGATCGCCATGAAATAGCGTGCACGCCCACCATGTCCATGATGCCCGTGGAAGCTCTCCCTGCAACTGCAAAAGTCCGAACCCAGCTCCCTGCCACTGCAAAAGCCCGAACCCAGCTCCCTGCCACTGCCACTCTCAGCGCCGGCCGAAAGGGCCAATAAGAAGCCTACAATCAGCGGCTGACAGTCGTCATGAATACAACAGATTGTGCTTCCTCAGATAGCAAGACGCGGGACGGACATCGACGGCCGCGACACGACTGTGCCTTGTTGTTTTCTTCTACCTCTTTTCACAGATGAACAAGCAACTCAAAAGGAATTCTCCCCATGTGTTTTTTTCTTGCATGGCGCTTGTTGGCGCTTCTCTACTGCCAGATAGCTCCTCAAGAGCATGCAGGATTCGAGCCATCCCCAGTATACATGTGTGAGCGCAAGCATTGCCCTCCCTACTCGCCCAGTGAAGCCAGCACAACAGCTATTGTTTTACCCCTTGATGACCGCAATCGGCCGCAGCTTGAGGCACTTCTTTGAAATGCCTGCTGTGTGGCACGTGTTGACAACCTCCGTCACGTCCTTGTAGCTCTCTGGTGCCTCCTCCGTTACGAGCTTGGGCGACGCCACCCGGATGGCAATGCCCTTTGCCTTCAGGTTGTTGAGCACGGTCTCATAATCGAGCGTCCGCCGTGCGCTCGCCCGGCTCTGCGCCCGCCCCGCCCCGTGGCAGGTGCTCCCAAACGTCTCGCGCATCCCCGTGTCCGTACCGAGCAGCAGGTACGAGCAGGTGCCCATCGTGCCGCCGACGAGCACGGGCTGGCCAATGAACTGGTAGTCGACGGGGATCATCGGGTGGTGCGGGGGGAAAGCGCGCGTGGCGCCCTTGCGGTGGACGAGGAGCTTACGGGGCTTGCCGGCGACAACGTGGTCCTCAATTTTGGCAATGTTGTGCGACACATCGTAAATGACGTGCATGTCGAGGTCGTAGGGCGTCGAGTTGAACACCTTTGCAAACGCCTGCCGCGCAAGGAAGGTCATCGTCGAGCGGTTGACCCACGCATAGTTGGCGGCGGCGGCCATGGAGGCCAGGTAGTCCTGGCCTTCTGGGGAGGAGATGCGCGCGCACGCCAGCTGCCGGTCGTTGACTGTGATGTTGTCACGGGCCATAGCGCTCTCCATCGCCTGCAGCGCGTCGGTGGCCACCTGGTGGCCGAGCCCCCGGGAGCCCGAGTGAATCATCACGACGACCTGGCCGACCTTGTCAATGCCCATTTTGCGCGCCGCCGTAGGCTCGAAGATTTCGTCAACAACCTGGATTTCCGCATAGTGGTTGCCGGCCCCAAGGGTGCCGAGCTGCGGGAGCCCCCGCTTGCGAGCGCGCGCCGATACCTTGGACGCGTCCGCACCAGGCATGCGCCCATACTCCTCTGCGCGCACACACAACCAAGAGAAAACAGATACACATATAGCAGGTTAGATGCAACTTCTCAAGGCACCATGTCACACACACATACCAGGGCACCCCACAGACGACGGTGCCGCGTCAACCCTGGCTGTCGTCACGCCACAATTTGCGCTGTCACCACAGGTGCTGCCCATTCCATTGCCACGCGATGAACAACGCCACACCTCCTCCTGCACAGCACCACGGCAGCGTGGTCGCAGCCACACCGTGCCCGTCCCTCCCATACAAAGACAACCACCTCCCTCTCCGTCAAACGCACCACAATGCTCCTTGTCTTCCGGCCACGCGTAGCCCTGGCGGAGCGACCAGTCCATGCCAAGCTCGAGCGCCTCACACAGTGACTCGGATGTCGTCGGGATGATGCCCTGCGAGCCGACGCCGACCGGGATGTGGTCAAAGAGTGTTTGAGCGAGGAGTTCCTTCTTGTCCGCCACGTCCGCTTCGGTCAAATTGGTGCGCAGCAGCCGTACCCCGCAGTTGATGTCAAAGCCGACGCCGCCCGGGGAGACGACCGCCTCGGGGTCGTCCATGTCAAACGCCGCCACGTTGCCAATGGCAAAGCCGTAGCCCGAGTGGAGGTCGGGCATGGCCAGGGAGCCAGCCACGATACCCGGCAGCGTCGCCACGTTAGCAATCTGCTTGACGGCGGGGAGGAAGCCGCCGCCGTCGGCGCCCCGCTCGCACGCCAGCTCTAGCTCCCCAAAGACGAGCTTCTCGAGCTGCGGGTTGACAAAGAAGCGGCCGGGCACGCGCATGCCGTCGACAAAGCCGGGGCGGATTTCGTACGAGGTGTCGTCGAGGCGTGACACGTAGGCCATCTCCTCCTCCAGGGTGCGGGCACCAGCGGGGGCGGGCGCCTCCGCGGCGGGGACGGCCGCTGCCTCAGAGGTGGCCATCGAGGTGCGGCGGCGAGACCGACGCACAGAGGCGGACAAGTTCTGCAAGTCGCGGGAGGACGGCCGCCGGATGGGACAAGGGTGGCGCCACTTCACTAGCCAAGGGTGTACGGACGGGACGGACAGAAGTAGTGGCCGCAGTTGGAAGGATGGGGTGCAGCACCAGGCGGCGGCATCGACAGCGCAGCCGACGGAGCCAACGAGTCTCTGAGTGTTGGAACACGTGGCACACTAGTTGATCCGTGGTGGGGTAATTCTTCTTGCTGCCTGCCAGGGATCGTACTGAACGCTTCCCAGGTAATTTGTTCACCGAACTGCGTCGTATGCAGTTAGGAATTCGGGACTGTCAGCGACACAAGGAGACACGTGTCGCCACCGCCGGTGCCGGTCCTTTGCCAAGTCGACGCTCTTGCCTATCCCGTCCGTCGTGCTGACTGTGCCGTGCCCAGTCTTCCTTGTCCGACTCACGCTATTTTCATACCGCGTGTCGCTCCCAGGACGGCGTCATGCTCGCGATGCTCCGGTCCGTGTCGCCCCTGCTGGCCGCCGCGGTGGTCCTGGCGGCCGCCGCCGTTGCCCCGGCGGCGGCGGCCCCGGCGCGCGAGGACGCCTTCCTGATCCTGTCCCGCTCCGTCTTGACACCCAATATCCTGGAGAACCACAACATGACGCTGTCTTACTCGGTCTATAACGCCGGAGCGGGGTACGTCGTGCCTGCGGGCAGGAGTGAGTGGGTGTGATGACGGCGCTGAATCTGCGCCCAGGCGAGTTGCCGTCAAGTGCACTATTCTTTGTTTGTTGTAACTTGTGTCTGACGCCCCCTGCATCGCTCGTTTCTGCTTCCCCCGTCTGCTGTCTGGTCGGTTTCATCGCGCAGAACGGCAACGGACCTGGTCCTCGTCGACAAGTCATTCCCGCGCAAGCGGTTCACCCTCTTGGACGGCACCTTCTCCAAGTCGTGGCCGTCGCTCGCGCCGGGCGCGACCGTGTCGACGACGGTTGACCTCGAGTCGACGCGGGCGGGCACTTTTTACACCCACCCGGCGGAGCTGACGTACAAGCCGTCGGCCGATGGCGCCGAGACGGTACGTTGGTGGTGGCTTGTGCAGGGTGTTTTTCTGGCTGTTTCGTGGCGATGCGGGCTTGCCTTTCGGGCGCGTGGCGCGAGGCAATTCAACTTGACTGACATGACCACGTGCTGCTCCTTGTGTTTGTTGCTTGCTGGTGCTTGGACTGTCATGCCTGGTTTGGTTGGCGCAGATGACGACGTCCGCGAGCGACGCGACCATCAGTGTCGAGGACATGTACACTTTCAACAAGCGCACCGACATGCACGTGGTATGTTGATTGCTCCGGCTGCGTGGCTGACTCTGGATTGCGCGGAGGGGTGCCAGCACGTTGTGGCAATCCTCACTATTGGCGTTCATGTTGTGCCGTCACTAACGTTCTCTTTCGGTTGCGCTCCCTCTGGCTTCACACTGCGCTATTGTGTCAACCCTGCTGCTCGGCTCCTGGTCTGTCAACCCAGACCGACTGGATCATGTTTATCGGCGCGAGCGTGCTGACCATCTTCGGTCCGTTCTTTGTTTACGCATCCAGCGCGCGCATCCTTAACCTGTCGGACCCGGTTGCCAAGAAGAAGCAATAGGGCGTCGACGTGCGGCTGCTGACGAGGCGGCAGCGCCACCCAGTGTGCCACGGGTGCGTGGGGTTGTCGTCCGAAACAGTACAAAGAGAAAGCCGAAGACAAACGCAAGGCCAGGGTACCATTCTCCGCTGCGTTTGTTGGAAAGACCTCGAGCCTGCGATTGCCAATGAAGACGGGCACGGCGTGCCCTGGTTGCGAGCGTGTGCGCCCACAGGAGCACTGGCGACCGACGACCTTGCGTACAAAAACAATAAAACGTAGGCGGCCGTCCGACGCACGCGCCGCCCAGCGCGCACGGCGCGCCCCCCGTCGGCCACGCCCCCCGTGCGCGGTCGCCGCGCGGCTGCGGCTGTCACGTTGCCGCCGCCGGCGCGGCGCCAGCCCGCCGCTTGGTCCACCGGTAGTGCCCGACGTACCACTCGGAGCCGCCCTTGTACGCAAACAGTTCGGCGACGGCCAAAAAGAAGGTCCGCCAATAGGCCGTCCACTTGACCGCCCCCGCCGCCCCGTACGAGGTCACCATCTCCGCGCGCACCGCCGGGCCGGCCGCGTCCATGCGAGCGAGCCACGCTTCGGATGTGGCCGCGTAGTGGCGCCCGTCGACCGCCCAGTAGCGGTCGCACGTCCACCCGCCGTCGCCCGCAAAGTAGTGCAGCAGGGCCGCCGAGGGCATTGTCCCCCCCGAAAAAAAGTGGCGGCCCATCCAGTTGGACGCCCCCTCCGTTTCAAAGTGGTACGCGTACGCCTTGTGGAGAAAGATGTGGATGAAGGCGACGCCCGCGTCGGTCGTCCAGGACCCAAACTTGGCAAAGAGCGCCCCGTAATTCTTCATGTGCTCGAGCATCTCAATGGAGAAGAGGACGTCGACGGGCACCGGGGGGCCCGCCCAGGTGCTCACATCCGCCGTGACGACAGTGAGGTTGGTAAAGCCCCGACGCTTGGCCACCCCCTCAATGTGCACCCGCTGGGAGGTCGAGTTGGACACGGCTGTGATGGTGCACGCGGGGAAGTGTTCGGCAATGTACAGGCAGAGGGAGCCCCACCCGCAGCCGACATCCGCTACACGCATGCCGTCGACGAGGCCGGCGCGCTCGACGTACAGCGCGAGCATCGCGTCCTCGGCCTCCGCGAGCGTCGACGCGCCGAGGCGCGGGAAGTAGGCGCACGAGTACTTGAGGCGGGGGCCGAGGACGGCGCGGAAAAAGGTGGCCGGCAGCTCATAGTGCTGCTCATTGGCCGCCGCCGTCTCAATGGCCACGGGGGATTCCCGGAGGGAGGCGACCATGGCCGCGTGGCGGTCCGCGTCGCCCTCGACGGTCGGGGACGCCTCCTCCGCCAGCCGCACGGCGAGGAGCTGGCGGATGCCCGCCCGCGTCAGGGCGTCTGGCAGCGTGTTGCGCTCGAGGAGGGACATGCCCACGGGTAGGAGCCGGTCCATGGCGGGCGGCGCGCCGGGGAAGGGGTGACCGCGGCCGGAAAAGGGAGTCGCAGCGTCGTCGGCGACCACCACTGCTCTCGGCAGTCCTGCCACGTCGGGTCTCGCCCAGCATCTGGCAGCAGGAGCGTTGGGGACAGCGCAGTGATCCGTCCACACGCGCGCGTACGGCCGAGACCATGGAGAGCGGGAGCGGATCAATGGCCATAGCCCAATCTTGGCACACCCACCAAGCAAATACACTGGCACACCCACCAAGCAAATACACTGGCACACACCACTTGTTGGCGATCCGCGACTTTGGACGCGAGCTCGCTCCCGGTAATGTATACAGCCGTTCTCTGAAAAACCTCGCACGCCGACTGTTGCACCACTCTCACAAATCGGCCTCTGCGACCCCGTGA
>ENA-ORXT01005896-ORXT01005896.1-marine-metagenome-genome-assembly--contig:-NODE-5896-length-11732-cov-3.645302_pt1 | contig 11732 bp, 8 predicted proteins | sample MGYA00237868_ERZ511482 | MGnify/ENA metagenome assembly ERZ511482 | reverse complement strand
AGGCTTCTTTTGCTTTTTGATCCTGTCCTTTTTTTAAATGTGAAAGTACGTTCCACCATTCTAATATCTCTTGATCCTCAGTTGCACTAAAATCTGTACGCATCTTTTCAATTTCTGACCCTAAAATATTCCATTCATTTTCTTCCTTGAGTTGAATGAGTTTTTGGATGCGTATATCAAATGAGTTCATTTGTTCCTGCGACTTTGGATCTGTAGATCGTAAATCATTCATACTTATAATTTCAACATACTCTTCACAACTGGCGATTAAAGAAGGCGTTGACTTCTTTTGCAAGAAGAAGAAAAGACTTATTGCTGTAATAAACAATAGCATAAATGCACCTATCAACAAAGGTCTTTTTGACGGTTTGGAGTATGCTAGAGCTTTAGGTTCTTCTGCAACAAACTCTTCGATTATTTCATTTCGCACGCCAAGGTATTTCTCTACTTTTAGTTTATACGCTTGTTCTGAATTTATCCTAGCCTCAAAACTCTTCAATTCCTCTTCACTTAAATCTAAATCAGCATATCTTCTAACAATTTCTATTTCTGTTTCGCTCAGCATAATTGCTAATTATTTAAAGTTGATTGTATTTCTATTGATTCATTTAATTCTTGGTATGCAAAACCTATTAGCTTATTTAAGCATTTAACTTTCTTTTTGGAAGCTGCATTTGCCGTTGGAATTCCTAATTCTAAATGACAATCCTTTAATTTCCGTTTCTCAATAAAACTATAAATGATAATTTTTCGACACGTCTGACACAGTCTTTTTATAGCTTTTTCCATAGCTTCAAACTTTGCCTCTTTTTCCAATACTCCAGACAAATCATCTTCAATCAATGCACCTGTCAAAACATCTTTTAACCGAATTCCATCCAGGTCTAATTTCTTTACTCTTAATTTTGCATTTAATTTATTGTGTTGGAATGCTTTATTCATTGCCATTGTATAGATGTAGCCATTTATATTATAAGGAAGGGGTTCGCCTAAGACATAAAATCGTTCCCAAAATTTTGCCATCACCTCATTCGCTAAATCAATTATTTCAACTTTAGAATTTGTCTTTGCTTTAAGTGTAGGAATTACAATTTCATTGTATGCCATATGCACATAGCTATCGATGAGTGTTCTATCACCATTCCGAGAGTTTTCAAAAGCTTTTAACCAATTCAAATCATCTATTTTCATTAAGTACTCACTTTAAAAGAGTTCAGAAGAAGAAAAAAGGACCAAGAATTATGTAATATTTTAAAAAGTAGTCAAAAAAAGCATACAAATAGGTGCTTCAAGTACCAATTAACTAAATATACTGCAATTAAGAACTGCTTTCTTGCTTATGATATTACCTGTCTAACACAAACTTAATTGTCAGCAAGTTTAAAGAAGAGAACGGTTTGTAAGTGTGGGCAATATTAATTTACTAGAAACGTATCTGTATAAAATTGACCTTGGGCATTTACAAATTGGATTAGGTACATCCCGGAATTAAAATATCCAGTATTTATGACGGTATTTGCCGAATGAATTCTTTGATTAAAAAGTGTTCTAGCATTTGTGTCAAATATCGAAACAGTCAGTTGTGATTCTGTTTGGCTTTCAATATATAGTCGATTTTGCGACCAATAAAAATCAATAACATTAGCCAGTTCCTTATCGTTCACAGAAGTAAACGTCTCACATGGAAGTGGATTCAGTTCTATTTGCTCCCCTACTTGAATATCTATCCCGTCAAAGCCAGCAAAATCCTTAGGAAATTTATACGCTCTAAAGTTTCCATTGTTGTTAGCATTCGATCCTTGCGATAGCGGTGTATCTCCGAATAAAGGTATCACGTAATGCCACACTTTTTCCTTCTCCAGAGTTATCTCAAAAATATCTCCAGGCGAACCAGAGTTAATTAAAGTATTTCCATTTGAAAGACGTTGTGCATTCGACAAAAAAGGCGAATAGAAAAACTCTCCAGTCCCGTCGCCATACGTCCATTCCGAACTTTCAGGACCAAAAGGCTCCGTTTTTGGAACTAGATAAGCACCATCTGCATCTTGCAAAGGCTCCAATATTTCAATGCGTGAAAAGTCGATACCAGGTCTACCGTTTCCATTATTAAAGATCATAATCTTGCCTTTATCGGCACCTTCACGTATCCAATGTGATCCATGTTGTCCATACAGTATTTCTTCGCTGATATCTGCTCTTTCATAAGCAGAACCATTCCCCCATCTATATAAAATATCACCACCTTTGCCCGAGTTACCTCCTGTATGTGTAGCAGCCTCCTCTGTTGTCGTGCTATGATCAATAATCCAAATCTCATCAGAATTTCGAACCGATATTAGTATTTGATCAAGTTCTTCGTTATAGTCTATGGCATTAAAATGGTTGTAATCAAGATCCGAATGTGAATTTGGACTATTCAGATCGGGTAAGTTTATATTAAAAAGTTCTGGATGCTCAGAGACTACACCAAAATTGGATTTTGTAGAATCTAAGTCTTGGATATAGTGGTCCTTTATATGCCACTCCCAGACTATATTTACTTCATTTGTTCCTACAGGTTCTATCTCGATAATTCGTTCGTTCCAAGCAAAGCCTTCTGGAGCTATTTCATTCGGGTCTCTACCTAATTCAATCAATTCTGCTTGTCCTATTAATTGCCATGTCAACATTAGTATGTTCCCATTCGGCATCATAACAGCATCGTGATGCGAGAGTTGTGTTGGCGTATTTAATTCATAAGACCACATCGTGTTATTGTCCCAATCTACAAGCTCTAATCCCCCCGAATTACTCGCAGAAGTAAATGGTCCTAATGGACTAGGTTTGTAAGTGCGCATCATCAATCCATTCTCTAAAAAATAAGCAGCAAGACCCGGACGTGTTCCTCTGTCCCATTCGTTTATAAGGCGTCCGCAATTATCTACCATGTATGCTTTAGTCCCAGAGAACGGAGAAAAAAAAGTATAGCCATCCAATGCATCTTCGGTATGGATAGTCGTGCCTATGGTTGCTTGGGCAATAGACATCTGCAGGGATATTACGAGAACAATGAACGTTTGTAGTATGGTCTTTGTCATACCTTAAAGATATGGAACATCTATTTAGAAATGGATGCACTTTTACCTAAAATCTATAGTCGGACGCTTTGCTATGTACTAGTTTAGATCGCTCACTTTGTTCACTGTTAGACTTGCCTTTCAAGGAACGCAGGCAGGTCGTTCGCCGGAGGCTCACTGTTAGACATGTTTATTTTTTATGACTTGATGCCTGGAGGCCACGATGCCTAGAAGCCGCGATGCCTTGTCAATTACGACTTGCGACTAAACAATGCTTTTATTCTGTCTTTAAATAAGAATATTATAAACGCTATCAAAATCAGAGGCCATAGATTAATGAGGAATAGAATGAGATTCACAAACAGCTCCCCTCCCTGCACGAAACTCTCTTTGACCTTTGTGAGAAACGATTTTGTGTGCGTTTTTCTTCTAGCTTGGTACGGTACTTTCTGATAAATGTTCACAACGATTGTACTGTAATCCACACGGTCATTTAAATATTTTAATCGCCCTTCCATGGATTCTATTTCCTCTTGTATGCGACGAATTTTGTCTTCTGCATCTAATATATCTTGTACAGTTTTTGCTTTTGATTTTAAGATATCTATATATCTATCTCTTACTTCCTTTTTCGTTTTTAGTCTGATACTAACATCTGTATATTCCTCTGTAACATCATTGGAGTTGATGTTTTTATAGTCAGTATATACAGATTCTGATTCGACGGTATTTACGAAGCTCTCAAATTTTTCAGTAGGCACTTTTATCTGCATTCTATTATCAAGCGAGTAATTAGAATTGCTTTGATTCATGTTAGAGATGAAACCATTATGCGTTTTGGCAATTTCCTCAATCTTTTTGGTGGAGTGCTCTAGGTTTTCTACTTCGAAACGGAGTTCCCCATGTTTTATTAATTTACGCTCCATTGACTGAGATACATTGCCCTGTCCCTGCTCGTAATATGCGTCATTTCCGCCATAGGACTCCTCTTCTATAGCCATATCCATGGCTGTAGCGCGCGTATCTGAAGCATGAAAGCTTCCACTGTCTGAATTACACGCCAGGAAAAAAATCAAACAAATAAAAAGGAATAGCGATCGCATCTTAGTTCTGTTTTATAGCATATAAACTTAGGTCAACGCAAGGAGAGTGTAAATAAGCTGTTAATGTTCTAAGTTATCTAATTATCATGGACACGCATTATCAATTGCCGTAACATCAACAACATTACCCATATCTGGATCTATGTAAATATTCTGTCTGTATATAGTCTCACTGTTCTCGATAAAAAAGACTCTATAAAATCCTTCACTCCTATCCGACAGATCTAAAAAAATAAGATCTGTTGCACTTGTAAATTCTAAATCAAGAACCTCAAACTCCTCAATGTCCTCTATATCATATGCTGAACTGACCGATAATTCAGGTATATTTTCTGTTTCAGTGTCTCTAAAACAATTTGCAGGGATAACCATTATTCGGGTGATATTTGTTACACCAGAAACTGTAATATTCCCATTCGCAGGATTTGGAAAAGCAGAAATATTTGGATGATAATCATTGGGTTCTCGCCAAGTACCTAAGTCAGCACCAGTTGCGTCATACAGACTCATACCGGTTACAGAATCAATGGAAGAATATTTGGGCGGAGTATCCGTGGTCGTCTCGCAAGAACAGAGCAGGATGCACATAAATAGAGATAGAGAAAAGAACGACTTCAAATAATTCATTAGATTTTAATTAGAATTCTAAATTACAATATTCTATTACAAGTTGCTTTAATAATTTTCTGTATTTGGGCGTGCCCCACTTATCCCACCACTACGCTCAGGATAAGTGGGTCGCTCCCTTCCATGCTCGCCGTTCGGCTCGGTCCCGCTCTGCGTGACTGGACAAGTCCACATTCTAGGCAGCTCACGCGGTGGTTTTCCCATCTGTTCCTAGTTTTTTTTTATTCTACCAGTCCTATTTTCTGACACGGTAGTCTTTGTAATTGAAAGCTTTCACGACTAATTTTTTACTAACTAAAATTTTAAAAATGAAAAAGATCAATTATTACTTTTTAATGTTTCTTATGATTATTACTGGAGGTCTAAATGCGCAATTTGACATAGTTGCAACATCAGGACCCTCAGACCTTATTATTGAAGAAATGGTGTATTCACCCACTTGTGATTGTCAATTTGCAGTTGGAAGTTTTAATGACCAGGCAAGTATAAGAAGAATAGAATCAAATGGCAATGTAACTTGGACAGAAGTATTAGGACCTATCGGAAGTACTTTCACTTCTTTGACACAACCAGAGGGACGAGCTGGAGTTGTGGCAGCAGTAGGTACATCCGCTGCACTACCCGAAAACGACATAATATTATTTGAAATAGATTGCGCTGGCGTTGTCCAATTTAGTAACACCTATGATGTAGCTAATCCCATAGGAGATGGCAATACGAGCAGAGTTGTAGGAACACGAGTAACCAGAACTGAAGATGGGCATGGGGGATACTGGATAGCATTCAACAATAGTGCAACCACTATAGCCGTTGACAACCCTGCAGTCATTAAAGTGGATGTAGGTGGTGCAATATCTCAAGATGGAAACGGCGTTCCTATTCAATACGAATATAATACTGGAAGTGACGATCAAATGCATGGCTTTACTTATAATGTTGGAAGTCAAACAGCTGAAATCCTATTTTATGATACTGTACTTGATGGTAATCCTCGTATACATGGTATGCTCTCCGTAGGTACCGACGGCACTGCACTAGGCGCATATGCTGGTACATTAACTATCAATGGGGCAACTAGTGACTTTAGACCAGAAGATATCGTAAGCAGAGGAGATGATAATTTTGTCGTTGGACGTGTTGGATCACGTGCAGTAGCGCTTAGATTTACCCGTGTACAGAATCCAGGGGGTGGTTATTTTTATCAAACTCAAATGGCAAATTTAATAGCTTCTCCTCTTTCACCTGGTACACTTGACTTATCTATTGATGTAGCACAAAGTGTGGATGAGATTTCGGTTGGGTTAACACGTAATGGACTAGCAGTCGTAGTAAATCTTGACTTTCAAGCAAATATCCTTTCGCAGTTCAGAGGAAACAAGCCATATAGTTTAACCTACGGTGGTTTTGCAAATGGGCAAGAAAATTTAGTTCTATTTGGAGAACATAGCCTTCCTTCGCAAGGAATGAATGACTATATTTTACATCCATTTCACAATTTAGATGCGAGCTGCGAAGTAGAACTTCTCAATTTTTATAACATGCAACCTGCAAATATGACTTTTACCGCTTTTCCAAATTTTAACAGAACAGGACTCACGGTAAATACACAACCTATAAATACTCCTAGTGGTTTTATTCCAACTACTGTGACACCGCTTTGTCCAGCGCCTAACCCAGTCGTGGATGTTTGTCAGATAGAGTGTTTAGAATGTGCTTACGCGCTGTCTTCAGAACTATCTGACCTGCCTTTTGGCGTTAATGTAACGTATCAGTGGACAATTTCGCTTAATGGAGTAGTAGAAATGACATCGACAGATCCCAATGTTATATTTATTCCAAGTACTGATCCAGCTACATACGATTATACACTGGTAATTACGGATGACGGTGTATCATCTACGGTAAATGGAAGTTTTGATGTCAATTGTGCGTGTGGCCCCACAGCATTCAATTTGACAGATATGCAGCATGTGGCAATAAATGGAAACACTATATCCAGAACGCATCCAGGTTCTGGCTGGAGTGCAGGTGCTAGTACAGATGTGACACTTAATACTGGAGATTATTTATCTTATAGAGTTTCAGAAAATACACCTCTCATGGTGGGATTATCTCCAACAGCTCCTAGTATAAAATGGGAAGACATGCATGCAGCATTTTATACGATGTGGAACAATAGATTTTATATTAACAGAGAAGGAGTATTACAGCTTATGCCACAAAATTATACATCGAATGATGTTTTCACTGTTTCTCTTACGTCTACTGATGTTGTGTTTTTTCTCAATGGAGCCATGGTGTCAAGCCACTCATTACAAAGCGCTGGACAGAGTATGGAAGTAGACATCACAATCTGGGATGATGAGGGGGAGATTTATGACTTACAAATAACGCAGGGTTGTCCATTTGTAGGCAACAATACAATTACGAATGAAGAAGCTGAAGAAAGAGAAATACGTATATACAAGGAGAAAATGCAAGATGAGTTTAAGCTATTCCCTAACCCTGCGAATACAGCTTTCTCTGTAGAGTATTTAGGCGGAGAAGAGGAAGAATTTGAATACAGGCTTTATGATGCACAAGGAAAGCTATTAGATAGCAAAAGAGGAGACAAATACAATAACACAACAAAATTTACAGACCTGGACTACCCAACAGGCACTTATTTTCTAAATATTATCAGCCCGACAAAAGGATTACTAACCACTGAAACTATTGTCATAGAATAAAATATTGTGTTTATTTATTCTTATTTTCAATGAGGAGGCCCCTTAGGGTCTTCTCATTTTTCTTTAGCTCAATCTTTATTCCTGTACATGTTACCTTCAACAAATGGCGCTAGTGTTATACCATATAGAAGATTAAAATTATGGTTGATATGTAAATTGCGGCAATTATGGATTCTCTTGGTAACTGAAACTTTGGTGGCTAGTGTAGTTGTTTAAGTTTCTGAATCTTTTGAGATAAAACTCTTTGTGCATTTTTTTTGACTTAAATATTTAATGGAGTAGTAACCCGGTTGTCACATCCTAGCTTATTCCTACTCAGGCTCTCGCAGACAAACATAAAGAGTGCTTTTCTACCCATTATGGTTTATTCGCCCGCCGTTGGAATAATAGGTGTCTACGCATCTAGGTATCATGGTCTCAAGGCATCGAGTCAATGTTAGTAAACAAACAATCGTCCATTAGCGAATCACTAAAGCATAAGGGTAAATAAGCATCCTTTCGAACAATGATAACTTCCTAAGTATTCTTGAGATACTGTCGACTCGATGCCTTAAAACCGTGATGCAATGAAGCAATGATGCCCTGACGCCTTGATACCATGAGACCACAAATCCTTAGGTTTTACTCACAATACAAGCTTTTCTCCTCAAATAGTCTCAGAATTTTATCTTTGCAGGTATGAAAATTAAATTTTGCGGAGCAGCAAGAAATGTTACAGGAAGTGCCCACTTGATAACATTAGATGATGGATACAAAATCCTTTTAGATTGTGGGCTATTTCAAGGGAAAGGAAAAGATGTTTGGGATAATAATAATAAATGGTATTTCAAACCTAGCGAGGTAGACTGTTTAATCTTATCGCATGCCCATATTGATCATACGGGCAGAGTTCCACAATTAGTAAAAGACGGATTTAGTGGGGACATATATTGTACCCATGCGACGAGAAGTTTATGTGCAATCATGTTACTCGATAGTGCCAAGATTCAAGAGCGAGATGTAGAATGGCACAACAATAAAATCCTGAAAAAGAGAAGAAAGAAACATAAAGAACTAAGAAGGCCTTTATACAAAACTGAAGATGTGCCCAAAGCATTGCAATTATATTTAGGGTGCGGATACGAACGTTGGGTGCGTATTAAAGAAGGAGTAGAAGTTCTGTTTAAAGATATGGGCCACATTTTGGGATCGGCATCTGTTACATTAAAAATTACTGAAAACGGAAAAGAGCGTTTGATTGGATTTACAGGCGATATAGGAAGACCAGAACGCCCTATCCTTAGAAATCCAAACCATTTGCCCGAAGTAGACTATCTCATTTGTGAATCTACTTATGGAGATAAAGAACATGAGTCTCCGCCTGAACAGGTAGAAACATTTTTAGAAATATTGACAGAGGCGTGCATTGAGAAGAAAGGAAAATTAATTATTCCGGCATTCAGTGTGGGTCGTACGCAGGAAATTGTATACATGATGGATAAGTTAGAAACCGCAGGGAAACTGCCTAAGCTACCTGTCTATGTTGATAGTCCTTTGGCGGTAAACGCAACTAAGATTTATGGTTCTCATCCAGAATGTTTTGATAATAATCTGAATGAATACCTGCTGACAGATGACAACCCATTTGGATTTAATGATTTAACTTACACACGTAGTGTAGATGAATCGAAGGCGCTGAATGATCTTAAGAAACCATGTATAATAGTAAGTTCTTCAGGCATGATGAATGCAGGAAGAGTGAAACATCATCTGTTTAATAATATAGACAATGAGAAGAGTACCTTTCTTATAATTGGATACTGTTCTCCTGATACGCCAGGGGGCATGTTGAAGCAAGGAATAGAAGAACTCAAATTGTTTGGGGAGATTAAAAAGGTAAAGGCTACTATAAAAACTATGGATTCGTTTTCTGCACACGGCGATAGAAAAGAAATGCTTGAATACATATCTAATCAGAAAAAATCTGCAAAAACAGTGTTCCTTGTACATGGTGAATATGAAACACAACAACCATTTTCTAAATACTTAATAGAAAATGGTTTTAACAATATTGAAATTCCAAAACCAGGGCAGGAGTTCGAATTGAGCTTCACATAGGAGAGTCGGATATGGAAAATATTGTGTTTGACAGGACGTTTGTAGGGTAAAGGGTGTGCAAAAACCTTAATTTTGAATCGGTTTATGGAATTTGACCTTGAATTTGAGTCTTTGTATACGTAATTAAACCCTGATATCCTTAATCTAAATTTTCTTGATATTAAATTAGAAGTAATATGTCTAAGTCTTTCATTCTTTTGATTGTGATTTTGGTTTGCTTTTCGTGCGTTCCTGAAGAAAAATATAAGCTCGCTGATATTGATGGTGAATTTGCCATCGCCTTGGTAGATTCCGACATAACTATTGTAGATCTAGCCGAAGCATCTGAACAAGAGAATTTAGAAATACGAGTGGATGAAGAGGATAGAATAACATTGTTTTACAAAGGCGATGTTGTAGAGCAAGTCTCCACTCAGATTTTTCCACCATTCCCATATGGTTTATACACAGACATTACAGAAAATTTTTCGCCAATAGACTTTCCAGTTCCAGAAGGAAGGACTGTCGATATTGCAGTCTTTGATGGTACCAAACTCGTTTTTGAATTTGAATCAAGTTTTTTGCAAGACGTAAATGTAAGTTTAGAATTTCCTGAGATTAAGAAAGATGGTGAAACATGGAAAATGGACTTCTTTATTGATTACCAAGGAGAACCCAACACCTTCTATAGATCTGACACAATCGATATTACAGATTGGGCGATAAATACAGAAGACAATTTTCTTTCATCTAATTATACAGCAATTTTGGAAGACGGGACTAGTGTGACTCTTGACCGAGTAGCGTTTTGGTTGGACTTTTTTGATTTTGATTATGTACAAGGATTTTTTGGAGGAAGTTCGGCTCCTTTAGTTGGAGATGTAATTACAATAGATGTATTTAACAAATGGCTAAGTGGAGGATTAACATTTGACGATCCCAAGTTTAATTTTCAAGTAGAAAACAGTTTCGGGTTTCCCGTACGGATGCTGGTCAATGAGATTGTCATTACAACAATATCAGGAAATCAATTTCAGCTAGAGGGAGAAGCTGTAGATGAGGGCGTGGCATTTAATTTTCCAAGTTTGGATGAAGTGGGAGAAATAGCCCTTACCGATTTTAATTACGATAATTCGAATACAAATATAGGGGAGCTCTTTAATGAAAAAGCAGCCTCGGTTTTTTACGATGTAATAGGAGTTGCTAACTCCGAATCAGACCCTATGGTCATTGGTTTCCTTACGGATGACAGTTATTATAAGATTAAAGTTGCTGTAGAATTACCCTTGCTCTGCAAGTTAAATGACCTGAAGTTGACAGATACCTTTGATATTGATCTTACAGAGTTTGATGATTTTAAGTCAGCAGAATTTAAAATGATTACACAAAATTCATTTCCGTTTAATGTTGAATTGGAAATAGATATGTTAGATGACAACGGAAATACATTAGCTAAACTTTTACCGGATGGATCAGTGTTCTTGACATCAGGAAACTTACGTGCTGACGGAGGTGTAGATCCGCTAGATCCACTTACGACATTAGTTCCTATTGAAGATGATTTAGTAGATGCTGTTAAAAATACAAAGAAAATAGCCGTAATCAGCACCTTTTCAAATAGCGAAATCGCACCGGATGAAAGTTTCTGGATACGGTCCTCTTATGGTATAGATTTTAAACTGGGAATCAAAGTGAATAATGAAGGCAATTAAATTCAAAACATGCATACTGGCTATAATTTGTTTATGCTTGTCTCTTTATTCGTTTGCACAAGAGGGAATTGCATATCACTTTTATCCAGAGATACCCCAGCAGAACATTATTAATTCCATTGTGGATAGTGCGACGAAATTCAGTGTATCAGGAATGGGATATACCCACTTGTTATCCAATACATTTAGCTTAGGGGAAACATCTACGGTTAGTGGGAACGAACGACTAATAGATTTAGATTTAGCAAAAGATAAGCTGAAAGACATAAATATGCAGGAGTTCAGTGCTGAACTCAATGTCTTACACTTGGAATATTATCTCAAGAATTTAGTTTTGAAAGCAGGTTACAACCAAAAGAATCTCGCCCAAGTCAGCTATCCAAAAGAATTGTACCAACTTATGGCCGATGGGAACGCACAATTTATTGG
>ENA-ORXT01005895-ORXT01005895.1-marine-metagenome-genome-assembly--contig:-NODE-5895-length-11737-cov-7.547084_pt1 | contig 11737 bp, 4 predicted proteins | sample MGYA00237868_ERZ511482 | MGnify/ENA metagenome assembly ERZ511482 | reverse complement strand
GGCCTACAACCGAGTCGCCGCGCCGGGCGGACGCACCCGCTCCCAACCGTCGGCGCCCGGGCGGCGGCGGTCGCGGTGGCCGCGGCGGACCACGACTGACAATGTCACCACCCCAACCGACGGTGGATCAACGGCCTGGCCTTGATCCAGGCGTGCTCCTCAGTAGTGTCAAAGATGGAAACCAGTGTGAAAACCGAGAGTCAGCTTGAGTCTGACGCGTTTCAACGGCGCCCGGCATTCCACACCAACGCAGTGCAGCGCGCCGTAGTCCTTGAACAGGACTACAACAGGTCTGTGCTCCTTGATTGGCAGGACAGGAGGTAGCACGGGCGCCGTTTAGCAACCCCACCGCAACCCCCCCCCTTCCCCCTCTTCCCCCCGCAGCCGCCGCCGCTGCAGCCGACCCCCAAACTACCGGCGCACGCGCCGTCGCGCACGAACCCAACCGCCTCCCCCCCCCCACGAGCGTGTCGCCACCCGCCCCAGTGGCGCGTCGACGCGCGTCAGACGCCGGGCGCCGCAAGGGTGCTGGCCGCCGCCGCGACCCTTGTTTTCCGCCGCCGCCCCGCCGCCGCCGTCCGACGCCGGTGCCGTCTGACCCGCGGCCACGCGGGTCGCCCCCCGCTGCGGTGCCGGCGTGCGGGGCGCGCGACGCGTCGGCGACCCCACCCGTGCTCGCCGTCGACGCAGCCCGTGGACGCTCGACGCCGCGCGTGTGCGTGTCGATACGCGCGGCACCTCCCACGCGCCGCACGCGTGGGGTGGTCAGCGCCTGCCAGGGCGGCCATTTTCCACTCCCAGGGCGCCCCCACCCCCCTCCCCGGCGCACGCCGTAGTGACCGGTCCATCGGGCGTGGGGCCCCACGCTCGATGGACCGCTCGCGACGGCGTGCACGGTGCCACCACGCGAGACGTACGTGCCGGACAGCCGCCTCGGGGCAGCAACCACGCCGACACAAAGCGTCCACTCTCCGCACGTGTTGCACCCGCAAGACGGGGGGCACAGGAAGAGCAGCGCGGCCGCCGCGCCCGTGGACCGCCCGCAGCAGCGCGCGCGGATCCTTGACGCTGAGCTGTACGCTTGTGCGCGGCGGCACCCGACCCCCCACCGCGGGTCGCTACGGCCGTGTTTACCAAGACGGACGGTGGCCCCACGATTCAACGATCGACCGTCGCGAGACGGTCGACACTTGCGGATCTAGGAGTTGAGCGGTCCGGCGCGCGCAACCGGTTCAATTCCGCCAACCGACGCCCTCGCATCTCGCGCAAGGCACATCTCCGGGCCAATAGATTTTCGAACGGCAACGCGCTTCGCTCTTGCAACCGACCGCCCACCTCGTTGCTGCCCTGGCAGGTGCTCCCCCGCGGGCGGTGCTTGCTCGCCCGGCGCGTCTGCCGCCACCGCGAGCGCCGTGCGGCAGCGTCGGCCCGCCGCGCCGTCAACCCCCCCGCGGGTGGTGCTCGCCGCTGGCCCGTCGCGCCGTCAACCCCCCGCGGGTGGGTGCGCCGCTGGCTCGACGCTGGTCCTCTGCCTGTCGTGCACCCCCCTCCTCGGCTCCCCCCACCCATTCTGCTCCCTTTGGCGCCCCCCCCCCTCCCCCTCATAACTGGTCTGGTGCACCTCGCCCCCGCCGTCTTGATACTGTACCTCCCTCTGGTATCCACTGTTGGCGTCTCGCGCTCTCCCCGTCCCGCTCCCCCGCCGCCGCCCTCTGCCGCCATGGCGACCGTCACCTCCCCCCTGCTGCCGACTGGCGGCGGCGTCAAGGCCACCGACGGCGGCACCTCGGGCCCCCCCTTCCCCACCTCATCGACCTACGCGGTCGACTGGACGGGCACGCCCCTACCGGCGGGGACCCCCCCCCCCCACGCGGGCATCCCCCCCTCGTCCCTCAACTTGGCGGCGTGCGCCTTTGGCGCCTCCATGCTGTCCATCCCCCACGCGTTTGCGGCGGTGGGCGGCCCCGCCGCGGGCGCGCTGACGCTCGCCGCCACCGCCGCCGCGTCGACGTGGTCGGCGGCCGTCATTGCCGACGCGGGGCGCGCGACGGGCGCGCCGGCGCTGCGGTCGATTGTCGGGGCGGTCTTTGGGGCGGTCCCCGCCGCCGTGACGGACGTGGCGGTGTGTGGGGCGCTCGGCGTGGCCGCCGTGAGTTATGTGTGTGGGGTGGTGGAGCTCGGTCCGCTGCTGGTGCCGGCGCTGCTCGGCGGGTGGTCCCGCCTGACGCTGGTGCTCGCCACCGTCGCCGCCCTCGGCGTGCCGTGCTTGGCCGGCGACCTCGGCGCGTTTGGGCCAACGTCCGCGATGGCCGTGGGCGGCTGCTACCTCCTCTCCGCCGCCCTCGTCGTGCACCTGCTCGGGGGGCTCCTCGGCGGCGGCGGCGCCGCCGCTGCGGGCGCGCCGACGCTCGGCTCGGTGGCCGCCGCGCTCACGTCGTTGCGCTTTTCCCCGGCGGGCGTCGTGGCGACGCTCCCGCTCATGGTCTTCCCCTACGCCTTTCACTACGTGCTGACCGACACGCTGGGCGAGCTCGGCACGCCGACCAAGGGCCGCCTGCGGGCGGTCATTGGCGGCTCGGTCGGCACGCTCACCGCCTGCTACCTGCCGTTTGGGGTGGCGGGCGCGCTCCTCTACGCCGCCCCCGGCCCCGTCGGCACCGCCGACGGGGGTGCCAGCGCCGCCACCGCCGCCGCAGCAGTGCCCCTCAACGTCCTGGCGGGCGTTGGCGACGGCTCCCTCGTCGTGACGGTCGCGCGCGCGGCGATTGCGGCGCTGCTCGCGGGCGCCGTGGCAGAGGCGGCGGTGGTGCCTCCCCGCTCGGCCCTCGCGCTGGGGGGCTTTGGGGGGATTGCTCTTGGCGTGGCCAGCCGCCAAGCGGCGGAAAACCTGCTCGGCGGCGTCGTGCTGGCCGCGACCGCCCCGTTTGTGCCCGGCGACGCCATCCGCGCGCGGGGCGGCGGCGGCGGCTCCTCTGCGCCCGCCGTCGAGGGCAAAGTCACGTCCGTGGGCCTCCTTCGGAGCGTCGTCGTTGGGTGGGACGGCGTGCCGACGAGCGTGCCCAACAGCCTCTTCACCGCCGCGCTCATCACCAACGTGTCGCGGGTGACGAGCCGCCGCTTTCGGCAGCTGCTGCGGTTGCGGCCAGAGGACATTGGGCGGGTGCCGGCGGTGGTTGGCGCCCTGCGGGAGCTCGCCGACGCCTTTCCAGACGTGGAGCGCGGGCGCGGCGGCGTGCACTTGAAGCTGTTTGCGTGGGATAGCCTCCACGTGGAGCTGACCGTATTTTTTGTGCTCAGCCGCCCCCGGTACCGGGACGCGGTGCAGCAGCTGCTGCTGGCGGTGCACCGGGTGGTGACGGAGCAGGGGGCGGCGCTGGTGACGGCGCGACCGTGTGAGTGCTGCGCGGGTGGTTGACGCGCGACGGGGCGGCCGGCGCAGCTGTGCCACGGGCGAGGGCGGCGGCTTGGTATCACATACGTGGGGCTGGCGGCGCCTTGCGGGGCTCGGTCGCGGCCCGTGCTGAGCGCGTCGACAAGCGGGTTGGCGACGGCCGCGGTGCCGTGGGACCCGCGCACCAATGGCAGCGGCTCTACATGCACCATCAAGCTTGACGGTCGCGGCAAGCGCAGTGGGAGCGGTAACAGCACAGACGAGGATGGCCTTGTGCGCTGCCGTCGACGTGGTCTCGTTCCAGTGGCCTTTTGCGGCGGGTGGCCTCTTTTGGGGGGATCGCCCGCATCGTGGCGGACTGGGCGGCGGCGTGACTGTCGGTACCCAACTGGTCATGGTCCCTTTACATGTGGTCCTCGGCTCGCTGAGCCAAGCGGTGGGCGCGAGCCTTTCTTCTCAAGGCCACCTCCGTCACACTGGACACGGGCCGCAGAGGATGTCATCGATCCAGTCACCACCCAGCAGCGCCGGGTCGGCACCTTGTGTGTCGCCGCCGTCGTACACGTTGGTAATCGACCATGTGGCGGGGGTTGTTGCCCACGGGTCGGGGCCCTGATCGTCTCCGCCCCCCTCCTCGCCGCTGCCCCCGTTGGCGCCCGGGTCGCGGCCGGGTCGGCTTGATGCCGCCGCGAGCACGACGCCTTGCTGCGACGGTGGCTCCATCGACGTCAAGGACGAGGTGGACGACGTGGACGAGTCGTCGGCTGGCGCGGCGACGCTTGGCGTTGGAGCTGGTGCGCGCCGGGGCGGTGGCGGGGGGGGCGTCCAGTCGGGGGGCGTGGTCCGCTTTGGCCCGCTGACGCGGCCGCCATTCTTGGCAGAGTCGGCTCGCCGACGCGGTGTGCGGGGCTTGGTGACGCGGCCGGCGCGTGCCGCCCGCCGCAGCGGCAGCGGCGGCAGCGGCGGTGGTGACGTGACCGCCGACATGGCAACGTCCGACGCGCCTGTTGGGCTCTGGTGCCAAAAGGCCGTTGGTGGACGGGGCATGACTGCGCTTGGCGGCGGAGCGCCTGCCCGCGGAACGTCTGTGGCCGAGCTCGACATGGGCGGCAGTGGCGGCGGTGGCAGCGGCGTCGGCGGGCATGCCGCCATGGTCATGCCCATGGGGGGGAAGACCGCCGGCATGTGCCCGCCGGCACCACCCTCGGCCATTGGCCATGTGCAGAGCACCCACGCGGCGGCCATTGGGGGCCCACCGGTGGGGCTGCTGGTCGGCTTGAGGGAGGGTGGCGACGGGAGTGGCGGCTGCGGCGGAGAGGTCGGCGGCGGCGATGTGGTTATCGGGGACGGCGTGGTCGTTGGCGCCGTCGCCCGCAATGTCGTGGGCGTCCTGCCCACCCGTCCCGTCGGCTCGGTCGCCTCCTCCCTGGCCAGCACCGGCACGGGTGCCTTGGCGACGTAGCACACCTTGCAGTAGGCGCAGCGGATGTGGTTCTTGGCGCCACACGCGCCGCAGATGACGAAGACGCGGGTCTTGGCGCAGGCGCGGCGTTCGGGGGCGCGACGCCCCTCGCGCCACACGCTCGGCGTGGGCGCGGCGCGGGGGGGGAAGCCGCCCGCTGTTGTCGGGCCGCCGGTCGGCTTGGCCGCCGATCGTGCCGTCGTCATCATTGCGGGTGGAGGGGACACGTAGCGGAGAAGGAAGGGATGAGGGTGGTCGAGGCGGCGGCAGAGGCGGTCGGCGTTGAGAAGGCGGTGTTTGGCGCAAGCAGCGTGCGAATGCCCTCTCGGTGGGTGGCTGAGCGACAAGGTTGCGACGGCAGTGTCGCTTGGCGGCACTGTGTTGGCGGGCCCTGCTCCATCTAGCACCGAGGGCATCGGCGGCCACCGCCCTTCCTGCTTTTATGCCCTCTTCTTGTGCGTTGCGTAAGTGCGTCACAGGCCCTGCGGCCGCCTCTGGTAGGATCTGTGGGACCAGCGTGAGCACCCGGTGTGGGTCCCTGTCGGTGAGGGCCGGAGCCATCCTTCTCTTGACGCACGCTGTCTATTTCCGTCTTGACCAGACCAATCGGTCGCGTTTTCTTTTTGTGACGTTCGACCTCCGCAGGGCCGTCTTCTGCAGCAACTGCGATGAACTATGGCAGGAACGGCCTGCCACCAATCCCACCATCTGCGTGGCGCGGCACAGCAGGGGCTGCGACTCAGCGGGTGCCGCCTCACTCGCTCTTGCCACGACCGGGAGAGGGGCCTTTGAGGGTGGAAGCAGGGCACCGGCCAGGCGGTGGCGGGACGAGCGGCGGACCCGCAGGGAATAGGCAGGTTCTGCTGACGCCATGCACCTCGGTCGTTTGAGAGCCGATGGCGTGGTCAGCTCGGTCGTGCCGTACCTACACTTCAGGCCCAGATGATGCGCGATATCACCCAATGAGACGGTCGCGCGACGCTGAGCCTGTGTCCACGCTAGAACCTGGTCGCTCGACCCGCATGCGGGGTACGTTCGTACCACTTATGCAGGACAGTCACAGCCGCGCCTGGATCTGTTGCCCTCGACTGGCACCTGCCCCCACGCAGGATAACGACCGTTGACCAGAAGAAACGAGCGCAAGGCCGCTCATTCGGCAAGCTCCACGGAGGCTGCGTCCGCAGACGGCACTGCGTTGCACGAAGCTGCGACAGCCTTGGTCACTTGTTTCGAGAGTGTCGTCGCTGCTGTACCCTTGCTCGGCGTTGCACCGGCGACGCAGCACTTCCTCTCGAGAGTGTTCCCGCTCGGAGAGCGCGAGTTTGCGGATCCTCGAACTGCAGTGGCAGCTGCACGCGAGTGCAGATGGATGCCACAATGGCGAACCAGGGAAGCCATCTCGGAGGAGATGGAGGGTCCTGTGCGGCACGCAGGTGGTCTGGCAGGTTTGTGAAATCGCGTCTTGATTGCATCGTGAGTGCCACGGCTCGCGACCGGATAGCCACGCACGCTGCGCTCTAACCGCCCGACCCGTGCCCCGCATCCGCAGGCTGGCCCCGAGGCGGCGATGCCTGGGCAAAGCACAAGTCGTCGACGGCCAGTTCAACGGAAACGTCAAAAACTTGGCCGTCCCGGGCCCGTTCCAGCACCTTTTTGGCGAGCCGGTCTCTGGGGAGATCACGGGGAAAAGGGGGGAGACGAGCCCCGCCTCCGTGCGTCCCGTACCGTGCTCAGTCTGCCCCTCTTTGGCGGAACCCCAAGAGGCCGGGATGCCACCCGGTGCGCCGAGCACAACACAGCTGCCTGGCTGGGGGGTGCCGCAGAAACGGCAGGAGTCGCGGATGGGTTGAAACTCGCTCGCCTTGAGGAGAGTGGACCACGCAGCGTGACATCGTCACCACCGGCAGAATCTCCATCCAAACGGACTTGAGATGGGCCTCGGATGTTGTCTCGTCACTCTTTAGTTGTTGACGGATGGAAGTCTCCTGCTGATCCAAGCTCATCCAACAGAGTTTTGGATGAGATACCGCTGGTCATTGGATGTTGTTTGGATGAGCATTCTGAGATGATGGCGTGGTCCCGAGTTCCGGCCGTGAGTTCTTCGAGTCGAGCGGAGTGCAACCAAGAGGCCATGTGATTGGCTACAGTCGCACATGGTTTGGCCACCGCGCAGCCGATCCAATTGATATAACTCTCTGGATGGGAAATCAGGGGTCGCTCACATACGTTCAAAATGGCCAGCCAACAGAGTTTTGAATACAGATAGGCTTTCGATGGTGACGGATGGAAATTATGGCGGTGGTGACGATGTCGCGCGACTGTGTTCATTCGCACCTCGTGCGGGAAGGTCCCGTCGTTCACAGAGCCTGCATCGGCCACTCGTTTGATGCAGGCGCCTAGAGCGGAGACTTGAGGTGAGTCGTGGCAGAACAGCCGAGCCCGTTGCACTTGTATGCATCGACCCAGACCTGATGGCTGGGGATCTGTATGGCGGGAAGCCACACGTCGGGGGCTGACGGTCATGCGAGCCACGTCGACTACGCTACTCATCATGAGTGATTGCTGGCTGTTCCGTTGCCAGGGATCCCAGAGCGTCTCGCTACGTGGCCAACCGACCATGTGCTGACTTCACTGCCCGTTGGCCAGCGCGGGAACACACTAGGGCATCGCAAAGAGCCGCGTACGGGCAGCACGCGCTGGTCACGTGCCTCCAAGGGGTGCCAGTGAGGCCAGGTATCAGGACAACTGGCCCGCAGGCGCAAGGAAATAGGGATGTCCAATTGGTTGGCGCGGCCGAACCAGTTCATCTAATGTTTTCGGTGGCAAATAACCAGTTTTTAAACTAGTTCGTGGGCCATGGCGGAGCGCCAACCACACATGAGACTGGCAGGCTGCGGCTCATCACGAGCGAGGACGATCCGCTCTCTCAGTCCCTGCCGACCCACGCACCCGCTCCTCCCCCACCCCCTGTCATGTTCCGTTGTCTCTATCGCTCTCGGTGCCACACGTTACGAGCCCGTTGCAGTTCTACCTCCCTCCTCGCCCCCCGGCCGAACGCTCTGTAGTCGATTGGCGCCTTGGCGCCATGTCCTGCACCCACGCTGGCCTTGGACTTGTCCCAGGCATCCGTCTACTGCACCGCTGTGTGTAGTGACATCTCGTCACGTCGACCCGCACGGTATGACACACGGGAAGGTGCTGGTGCGTATTCGTGAGTGATATGTCTGTAGGTGATATTGCGGGCGTCAGTCGAACTGCCAGTATATATCATGCAGCGCGTCTGACATGAGCATCTATCTCCTCTGCCCGGCGTTCCCTTCTCTTCTGCTTGTTTGTGCATGATGTGTTTTTGGTGTGTGCAATGGTCCTCGTTGTTGCTTTTCTTCTCAGGTCTTCTCGAGGCTGCTAGGTGTATGCACCTTCACTTTTCTGCTTAGTTGCGTGCGTGGCCGTCCCGTTCCTGTGCGGGCGTGTGTGGTATGGTTGCACGACATGTGTGCGGTGCGGTTGCACGACTTGTGTGCGGTGTGGTTATACCTCGGTTATACCTCTGGTTACACGACTCGTGTGGTTCTGTAGTTACACGACCCGTGTACAATGTGTGAGAGACGAAGACACAAGTCATCGGTTCAGGTCGCGCGCAGGTCATCAAGTTGGGTCGTGTCCCGCACTTAAATCCAGGAAACACATGCAATTTCGCTCACATGAGAGCAACGCGCTCTCGTACTTAAATACCAAACCAGTTCGCAAGCGATGTCCGATTTTCCCCAATGTCAACCAATTTTAACCAATTTCGATTAACCAGTTGGATGTCCCTAGAAGAAAAAGGCCAGCGGCATGGAGGGTTTCCATTGGATTCAACACCACGGTCCCATTGGACGAGACACTGACAGTCCGGCGAGGGGGCCTCTATTGTTGTGGACCATCACACGTCTGCAACGACGCGCCTCGCTGCCAGTCCCTCGACGCCCATCCTCGCGCCGGACCCGTGTGCCGTTGCACTTGTCAGCAACAATATGCCAAGGCAGGTGAGAGCCTCGCTCGGACGGACGGTCTTGTGCCGCTGAGCCAAAGGACCGTGCTGCCATCGAAAATGGCCAGCCGCCCGCCGCTCCGAGAGCATCGCGGTCCTCAGCACCGTTCTTCATGGCCTCGCCAGCCCGTACACCAGTGTCTGCAACCTTGAGGCCCTGGCTCATGCCGTGGCGCTCTCTGAACCGCAGTGCGCCCACTTTCGCGTTCGTGCACGTTCCGGCTACATCACGTTCTTCTAAAGACTGTCAAGTCCATCAGGTGGATGTTTGTCAGAGGGCAGAGACACGTATCTGAACGATGGTGCTCTTGCCTCGGGAGCACCTCCGCGGAGAAGCGGGGCGATGACACTGTGCTCCACGGTGCCGGAGGCGAAGCAAGCTCACAAGGCCACGGGAAAAACAGGCCAACCAGGTTGTTTGACGATGACGCGTACTGTTTGATCTTCTCTTTCTGTCAGTGGAAAACTCTGAACAGACGTTATGTGCTCTCGAGTAGCCACCAGCGATTGATGCCGAGAGGGTCAAACGAGCACAACCGAGTCCTCACGATGTTGCTGAAGGGGCTACGTCTCAGGGTTTTCCAGAAAGTAGAAAAGCACGATGGTCATTGGGGAAAGCGGACCGGCCAATAAATCGCATTGATCTACGCTGAGATGTCGCTCGGTACGCCGGAGCCGCGTGCGTGCCACGCCGCGAACCAGCAAGAGTGCTCATGGTCTGGAGCTACAAGAGCTGTGGCAACCCCGAGTGTCTGTGGCTGCCGCGTCTCGTCGCTGAGGCAGCTGTAGCCAGGGCCGCTGCGCCCATACACGCCTAAATTAGTTAAGACCGCCTCCAGCGGCTCTTTTGGATTTCAGGGCCCAGGAAGCCACCTGATTGGATCGGTCCAACAATTTTGGCTTTCTATTGGCGCTTGCGGTGGCCGGCAGTGGGGTTGGAAAACATCGCACTTAATACCTCCACGTCCTCAGTTTTTCCTGCGGAAGTGGATGTGGGCCAATCAGCGCATGACACCTACTCAACAGGCGAGATGCCCTTGAGTCCACTCCCAGTGTGAAGGCCAGTCTCTGATCTTTCTTTGGCCCTCATGCGCAAGAGATGACATCCGACGAGCCCAGTTCGAAGAAGATGCCGTTTGCTGCCCGAGCCGATAGCGGTCGGATGGGTTCTTTTCATAACATTGGGTTCAACTCAGAGAGCTGACCACGATGATGCCAAAAACATACGGTCCACCCAAGACTATGTATGTATCAACAAAAGAACCCAGAGTAATTGGACTGCCTTCGTTGACGGCAAAGCTCGTGTTGTCCGGTCTTGCTGACCGCACATCCTGGTTGTATGCAGACCCTCCTTTACTAAATAGTTGTTGACGTCCAGGACCAGCCCTCAAGGTGCTTGGAAACATAAGGGGCAAAAGCAGAGGCGGCAGGATGGCGGCACAGCGATCAAGAGCACGGTGCGGGATGATCCGGCGACGGGCGGACGTGACGGCGAGCTGGACGGGCTGCCAAATCGCCGCTCAGACACAAGAGTGTCGAACAGAGCCACTGGAGGCCACACCAGAATCGCGGCGCCTTCAAGCAACTTCTGTAATGGCATCTTGCTTTTCATATCCCAAAGAGCCACCTTAACTTTAGGCGTGCATGGAGGCTGCAGACAGTGTCGTCGGTCACTCGGTCGACCATGTAGTGAAAAACGGATGCCACGCACAGTAAGTACAGTACATGACAGTCGTCCTGTGATTCTGCGTTTTGACGTGTAGCCATGACGAACACAAGCACAGGAAATCCTTGGGCAAACGACACACTCGAGCACCACACAGCCCATCGGCCGTCAACAATCGGCGACAAGAAGCGCGGCGTTGTAACCGCACAAAAAAAAGCAAAACAAGGATGCACGACACTGCGAGTGTCCCAAGAAGCGACAGTGGCGGTGGACGAGCCAAAAAAGGGACCCACCACAACCCCACAGCCCAAAACCGCAGCGCGTCAACGCGGCCGCACGCCGTCGGCCCGACCGGGGCGGCCCCACCTCAGAGCACCTCCACCACCTCCCCCGTCACGACAAAGCCGACCGGGTCCACCCGCTCGACGGCCACCCGCACGGGGACGCCGACGTGGACCCCCCCGACCCCCCCCCCCACGGGCACGTCCGCCCCCACCGTCACGGTGGCGGTGAGGCCGGCGCCGCGGAGGGCAACCTCCACCTTTTGCTTCTTCGCCCCCCCCTTCTTTGGCGGCGCGTGCACGACGCGCACGACGGCGTCGACGCGGGCGGCCCCCCCCCCCGCGGCCGCCACCTGCGCCTCACACGCGCCCGCAAAGGCGTCGTAGAGCGCCTCGCGGCGGCGCTCGCCGACGAGGCGCACGCTCTCCGCGTGGCGCCGCTCGAGCCACACGCGCAGGGCGGCCATGCGCCGCCGCCCGAGCGGCGACCGCCGCGCCGCCGACGGCGTGGACGATGCCAGCAGCGCCTTGAGCTGCCGCTGCGTCACCAGGTCCGCGTACCGCCGCAGGGGGGCGGTGCCACAGCGGGCGGCCACCGCCGACGCGCCGGGGCGCTCGGGCAGCGGCACGCCGCCGGTCGTGGCGTGGCGACGAAAGAGCGCGCCCGCCGTTGCGAGCAGCGTCGACACGGCCGTGTGCGCGCGCGTGCGGCGAAAGGGCGTGACCGCCGGCGTTGTCGTTGCGCCGGCGCCCTTGACCAGCCGCACCGAAGCAACGGCGGTGGCGGGGCGCGCGTCGCGGACGCGCCCGCGGGCGGCGGCGGCGGCGACGGCAGCGGCACCGCCGCTCACCGACGCTGACGGCGCGGCGGCCGCCGCGTCGGCCGCTGATGCCGCCGCCGCCG
>ENA-ORXT01005893-ORXT01005893.1-marine-metagenome-genome-assembly--contig:-NODE-5893-length-11741-cov-4.131859_pt1 | contig 11741 bp, 5 predicted proteins | sample MGYA00237868_ERZ511482 | MGnify/ENA metagenome assembly ERZ511482 | reverse complement strand
AAGGATTTGGCCTCAGCGAACAATTTGTGTTAGAACCTGAAAAAGGCGCAATTGCTTTCTTAGCATCGTCATCCAGTAATTATTTAGACACGCAGTATTTAACGGGACGGATTTTATACTTATTAATTGGAGATGGATTTTATGAACAATCAATCGGTCGATCTTTACAAGAGGTCTTGATATTGACTGACCGTTTGGATCAAGGAGCCTTAGCGCTCAATGAACAATTTACATTGCATGGAGATCCATTGTTGAGGTTTGAGTATAGCTCTTTTCCTGATTTACAAGTAGATGAATCGACAGCCGCTACAGATCCAATTATTGTCACCACTACAGTAGATTCTTTTGACTTCAATGTGAATATTATAAATGCTGGTCGAGTGATTCAGGACAGCGTTATCATCTCAATAAAACATATATCATCTAATGATTCCATCTTATATCAAACAACTCAAAAAATAGCAGTGCCGTCTTTCTCTAGCGAATTTACAGTAAGAATACCATCTCCTGGCTTGTCTTCACTAGGGAATAATAAAATTGATGTTGAGATAGATCCTGATAATTTAATTGTGGAAGGACCTGACACGTTCGGGGAGAATAACAACAGTTATATATCGGAATCTGGAGTGAAAGACTATCGATTTACAATTTTAGACGATGCGATCAAAGCGGTTTTCCCTTATGATTTTTCAATAGTGAATACGAATATTGTAAAAATTAAAGCCTCGACAAGTAATGCATTTGCTGAGTTAGAAACATACCGATTACAAATGGATACAACAGTTTTATTTAGTAGTCCATTACTCAAAGAAGAGACTCAAACAGCAGTTGGATTGTTACAATGGGAATTTGAATTAACAAACGAAGAAACCGTTTACTATTGGCGCGTATTTAAAGAGGGACAAAACCCTAATGCATCACAAAATCAGTCATTTTTATTCTCTTCCAAAAATCTAAGTGGATGGAACCAAAGTCATTATTTCCAACATCAACAAAATGAATACACAGGCATCGTTTTAAAGGAGAATAGAGAATTGCAATTTGATACGTCTGGATTTTTTATAAGCATACACAATCGGATTTATAATCCAGCAGTTCCGCCGGGATATCAATTTAACTTTGAAAATTTTGCAGCCTCTGTTAATCCATGGTTATTTATGGAAGAGGGCATTGCTATCGTCGTCGGTGACGAAATAAATGGCTCAGCATTATTGAATGAAGGAGGTGGTTTCGGCAGTGTATTTAACCAAACAGAGTCTTCGACAAGGGTCTTTGGGTTTTCTACACAGACTAGCGACAGCAGAGAAGACATGATTAATTTTCTTGATGATATTCCAGATGGTCAATATGTTTTTCTATTTACAGTGATTGGGAATGAAACGACAAACTTAAATGCCGACATGTGGCTTCAGGATAGCGATATTTATGGCAAGAACATTATAGACTATTTGGAAAATGAAGGGGCGACAATGATCCGAGATTTCTCTTCTGGAGAAACACTTCCGTATAATTTCATTTATCAAAAGAATAGAAAAGTCCTCGGAGAAAATATCGCGACGACCATTGATGAATCTATCAGAACAGATGTTTTTATTCCGAGACTTGTGGTGTCTGGAGCGATTGAGTCTACAGTTATTGGTCCAGCTTCGCGATGGGCCACAGTTGAGCTAGACCTTCAGACAGAACAAAGCGATGATTTTGAATTAAGTATTATTGGCATTGATAATAATGGAATTGAAACTCTCCTAAGCATTGATTCTTCGATGCAAATTGATATTTCTAATATAGCTGCTTCACAGTATCCATATCTCAAACTTAGACTCAAAGAAGTCGATGAGGAAAACAGAACCGCAGCACAGATAAATCACTGGAGAGTCCTTTATGATGAACTTCCTGATCTAGCATTAGATCCAATGTTTTATTCAACATTGACAGATACTTTATCATTAATAGATGAATTTAAAATAGGGATAGGTGTTACGAATACTTCCTTAACAGCTATCGATGAGACAACGATAAATTATATCTTGAGTACGAATACAGAAGCTGTAGATACAATCGAGCAAACTATTCCTGCTCTATTAGGCGAAGCATCTATTCGAGACTCAATTATTCTAGACCGCAACTCGCTTACCGATGGGACAATACTTAAAATCCAAGTCAATCCAAATCAAAGTATACTAGAAAAGCACTATTTTAATAATATCGCATTGACAGATATTGGTGCACAAAGTGATAATCAATCTCCGACATTATCCGTTTTTTTTGATGGTATTGAAATAGAAGATGGCAGTATCGTATCACCTGCACCATTTATTGTTTTTCAGGTTTTTGACAATAGAATAAAACCAGTAAGTGAACTCAGTCAATTTGAAATTACAATCCGAGATCCGGATGGAACAATTTGGAATATTATTGACAATGAAGAATTATTAGCACTTAAAAATGCAGAGGATAATCAATCTTCGAGTTTAGAATTTAGACCTATATTTGAATCAGGGGATTATGAATTAACAGCTAAAGTATTTGATGCATCTGCCAATCAATCATTAGAATACAAAGTGATTTTTAAAGTCGTGAAAACGAAGTCCATCTCAGACATCAAGATCTTTCCTAATCCATTAACTGATGTTTCTCAGTTTAGCTATTTCTTGACGGGAGATTCGCGTTTCACAATTGATATTTATAGTGCACGTGGTAAACGAGTTAAACAGTTTACAGCAAGCGATTTAAATAATTTATCAAGCGGCCAAAACGAAACGGATCAATGGAACGGCACAGATGATGCAGGCAATATGCTGCCTAATGGAGTCTATACTTTTAAAATTGTATATGACGAAAGTGATCCTAGCTACACAGAATTTATCCAGCCAGAAACAGCAAAATCATTTGGACAATTTGTTATTTTGAGATAAAATTATTTAGATACGGAAGAATGTTGCATAGATATATCGATTCTCTTTCATAAAAAAATTCTTCTATCTTTCAAGCCAAGATATTAAGGTGAAAATTCCATTTCATATACCATTTCTAACAGGCAAAGAAGAAGAATATATATCTGCGTCAATAAAAGCAAGCAATCCAAATGGATCAGTTTCCTATATTGAAGATTGCGAATCTAAATTAGTGGAGATAACAAAAAGTCCTTTTGTTCTTCTTACTGGATCGTGTACGCATGCAATGGAAATGTCATTACTGCTTTTAGGGATACAAGCTGGAGATGAAATTATTTGTCCCTCTTTCACCTATGTGTCTGTCGTCAATGTCATCTTGGCGAGAGGAGCGACTCCTGTTTTTATTGATTGCCATGACCATAATTGCAATATTGATGATTCATTAATAGAAAGAGCAATTACGCCGCAAACAAAAGCATTAATCATCATGCACTATGCAGGAGTGGCCTGTAACATGAGTAGAATTTCATCCATTGTAAAAACCTATGGAATTTCTTTGATTGAAGATGCTGCTCATTGCATACATGCATATCATCAAAATCACCACTTGGGAACATATGGAGATTTCGGAGCGCTTAGTTTTCATAAAACAAAAAATATTCATTGTATCCAAGGTGGAGCTCTACTAATCAAAAACCCTAAACACTACGAACGTGCAATTGTCTTGAGAGATATGGGCACAAATAAGAAGGCCTTTGTAGATGGAAAGGTAAATGCCTACACTTGGGTTGATATTGGAAATAGCTTTGGGATAAATCCTTTGTCCGCAGCGTTTTTATACTCTCAATTAGACAAATCATATGATGTCAGAAATGAAAGACTGATTCTTTGGAATTATTATAACGAACAACTAGATAAAATAAATAATGAATGGCGAAAGGACATTGGTGAACATAATGCTCATATCTATTATGTGTTATGTGCTGATGAAGATGAAAGAAACCAATTGATTCTATATTTAAAAGAACAAGGCATAGATGCAAGATTTCACTACATGCCGCTTCATTCATCAGCGATGGGACATCAATATAGATATATACACGATGATGATCACAGTTCACAAATTAGCCATCGCATCGTCCGATTACCACTATACACTGGATTGACACATGCTGAAATAGATCAAGTTGTAAATGAAATTTCAAAGTTTTATCATGAAACTTAAAGAAATAAGTAAGGATCAATGGAAAGCTATTCTAGACAAAGAAAGACATGTTAGCTTCTTCGAATTGCCAGAATGGTATTCCATCTGGGAAAACTATTTTAATACAAAGTCAACTGCTTTTTTAATTGATGACCATCTATTGTTATCAACGATTAAAATAGATGGTGCGAAAGGAGCCGTAAGTTTTTATAATTCTTCCCCTGCTGGCACATATTCTAATTTTAGATCCATTAGATCAAATGTTGGATCAGAAAAAATATTAGAACTTACAGATTTACTTGAAATACAGAAAATGACTAAAGTTAATTTCATTCGCTTTTCTCCATTCTGTAATGTAGCCATTCACGATTCTTCAAAAGTATTGGTCAATGACTTTACTCAATATATCGAATTGTCACCATTAGAAATAATAGATCAAGATTGGTCTAGAAATCATAAGCGCTTATACCAGAAAGCGATTAGTGCCTCTTTGTCAGTGGAGAAGACAAATGAAAAAAGTGACTGGACGGCATATTGGAATCTTTATGCATCTTTCATTAAGCAAAAAGCGAGACAAGCAAGTTCTTCATATAAGCAAAGCCTGTTTGATAACATACATAAACTAGACCTCAATCAAAGAGACTTGTGGCTTGTCAAGAAAGACAAGAAGGTCATCGCTGGACGGCTAGTATTTTATACAAATGATTATGCTGTCGAGTGGCATGCCAATAGTACAACAGAAGCAAATGTCCTAGGAGCGAATCAATTGCTGATCCATACCATCATCGCTGATGCTAAGCAAAGAGCTATTGATATTTATGATTTTAATCCAAGTGGTGGACATGAAGGAGTCGTCAGCTTTAAAGAAAAATTTGGAGCAAAGAAAAAGAAGGTCCCATACTTTCAACGGTTTAGCACAAAGCAGAAAATGTACTTATTGCTGAAGAAGAATATGAACTTAAGCTGAGGTGAGACCAGCTACAGAAACATCAATTCATTCTTCATGACATTACTTCGTTATGTTCCCGTAGGCGTCTCGTCCATTAATAAGAGTTTAATAGAATAGCATCACCTGTATAGTGATTAGACTAAAAGATTGCAAAAAAACACATTAAAATAAACTCTCTTAATATAGCATTAACAAGTTCATTATCAATGTCTTAGATGCAAACATTTCCAAAGTGGATAAAATAATAGCAGAAACATATTATAAAATTATGTAATATGTAATTTATTGTATTACATTTGATCATCCTTACAAAAGTGGTTATCCCAACTACTTGTAAACTTTCCAATTCAGATAATAAGCTAATAGACCCAAAACGATAAATACGTTTGGTATGCATCAAGTGATTATGATACTTCGTATCATTCTAGTAGTGTTGTTATGTAATACAGAGGCCGTCTCAAAAACCGATTTGGAGACTCTTCTAGTTGAAGATCATTTGATTTGTAAGCATCACAGTGTAGTGCTTGGTGTTGATGGTACCAAAGAAGTTCCTGCGTTTTACTTTGCAGCAAATACTCAAGGCTTTTCCGAAATTAGAATCAGGCGTGCTGAGATGAATCCATCTTCGTGTGGAGTTGATCGCTCGAATGAATTCGGAAAAGCTGCGGTATTTTGCTGCGAAGACGTTGGACAAGAATTGTACATTGAACTCACAGCTAAAAATGCAAAAGGTGAGGCTAAGTTTTGTATGATTCAAGTTGATGTATTTACTGGAGGGACGCTCAATGTAGACCATTGTCTTCCAGATTTAATTGTTTCATGTGACGTCCCAATCGATTTAAACAATCTTTCAAATTTTGGAAAGTTTGTTAAAGATCCATCTCATCAACAACCCATCTTTATAAAAGGTGAGCAGGTTGGTATGGATGGACTCGTTCAGTTCAAGTGTACCACAGATCCAATCATTGCTAAAAAAATAAGTATTGAAGAGCTCGTCACCGTAGATGAGAGAGAAGGCTGTGAACAAGGATATACGATTACAAGAAAAATGAGATTGATTGACCGAGGTGGAGTTATGTCAGAATGTGTACAGCTCATTACGGTTCTTCCTGATAATACTCCATTGACATATTATGATATCATTTGGCCTTCGGATACGACTGTTTATGGCTGTATCGGTGTGGACGCAGATCCTGTTTTATTAGGCGAGCCGATTACAGACGCTGCTGATTGCGAAAATATATTGGTAAACTATGAAGATGAAATTCTGAATGTTCAAGATGCAAGCTGTACCAAAATTATTAGACGATGGTCTGTATTAGATTGGTGTGCATTCGAATATAATGCTGATGGCAGTGGTAAATGGGACCACACCCAAGTCATCAGAATAGAAAGTAATATCAAACCAGAAATTTCGAATTGTGAAGACCTCGAAATCTGTGTAAACGAAGATAGCTGTGAAGCTGTACTTCACTATACGATAGAAGCAACGGATGAATGTCATCCAGCAGAAGATTTATTTTATTCCTACAAATTGTTCCGTAATGGAACTGATGATGATAATGGACGTAGTGGCAGATCCCGAACCGTAACCGAATATCTGCCCATTGGAGAACATGTTCTTCATTGGTCTGTGAGCGATGGTTGCAATAATATCCAAAGTTGCAATCATCGCGTCACAATTGTTGACTGCAAAGCACCGTCCATTTTTTGTATTACTGGATTTACAGGCACTTTAGTAGATAACGGAATTGATCAAGAGCCTACTCTAGAAATTTGGGCTAATGATTTTGTCAGTAAAGCATTCGATAATTGTACGCCTGTAGAAGAGCTAATCATTTCATTAAGTCCAGATACAATTGATCAAGTTATTTTTTACGATTGTTCAAATTTAGGGAGTAACGAGATAGATATTTTTGTCACGGATCCACAAGGTCAACAGTCGAGTTGTCGTACGACTTTTGAGATTCAAGATAACAATGGAATATGTGGACCTGGTCGCAGAGATGATGATGTTCAAAATGGAAATGCTGCAGTCATAGCAGGACAAGTCACTTCTGAGAGGGGCGACCCTATTGCTGATGTAAATATTAATTTGACTAATCAGAATAGCTCTTTTGATTTCCTTACGGAAAATGATGGTCAGTACAGTTTTAGTAATGTATTGATGAATGAGGATTACATCATTAAGCCAACTAAAAATGAGATATCTCTGGATGGGATTTCGGTCCTAGATTTAGTTCTACTTAGGAATCATATTTTGGGTACAAAACCCTTTAATTCAGCCTATAAAATAATCGCTGGAGATGTCAATCAATCAGGACATCTATCAGCAATAGATCTTGTCGCACTTAAGTCGTATTTACTTGGAGCTGGCACTTTTGACAAATCGAATGCATGGAAATTTATAGAGACAGATAATATCTTTCTAGATAATTCAAATCCTTGGCCATTTGCAGATCAATCTGAGATTAGTTCAATGAATGAAGAGCAAATGATAAAAAATTTTATTGGTGTCAAGGTCGGAGATGTAGATCATTCTTCAATGCAGCATGCGGAAACTCGAGAAAATAAAGTGTATAACATTACCTTAGCACAGAATGAAGAATTAGCAATTTTAGGAAATTTGACAACTGATTTGCACGCTCTTCACTTTACATGGACGAGCCCAACAAAAGATCATATTGATGGTATTCAATTCGACATCACAAATGATGATTTGTCAATCAAAAAAGAAAAAGACTACTTTAAGTATTCATTAATTGTGGACGGATTAAGTTTTGAAAATGATAACTCTTCAAATTATGGAATATCTTCTACAGGACAGTTTTTGAAAATTAAAGGAACTGTTGTCTATTCAAATTATCGTGAGTTATCCGTAGACTTTGAACGTGTTTCCAATGACAATAATGGATTCAGCGTTGGTCCAAATCCAATGAGTTCGACACTGAATATTCTGTACGATTCAAAAATAAATCAAAGTTCAAAGATTGTAGTCTATGGATTAAATGGGATGATCTTATACGACGAGGATTTTGACATTAATAAAGGAAGAAATACACATCAAATAGATGCAGGAATATTTAGTACCAATCAAATTTTGTTAGTCAGAATGATTCTTCAGGACGGGACGAGCTTTACCGAAAAGATTTTCAGGAAAAGCTAAAGAAAACGCAGCTCTTTGTATATCACTGAGTCCCAAAACACTTAATCAAAAAGTATTAATTAATATTGTAGTCTTTCTAAAGACTATTTTACATTTAGTATATATGATATAGTTTTTATATTATGTAAGTTTTGTATTTTCCTTTCCTCCCTTCCTTTTTATTTACAAACACAATTTACAACATGATCAACACAAGCCCCTTTAAACTAAAATTTGGATTATTTTTTTTCGCCGCTATGACTTTATTTTTGGTTCAATGTTCTTCAGGCGAACAGGCACTAGAAGAACAAATAACACCAAATACAACACTCGAACGTCTTGATATTAAACTTGCCACAGAAGGCTCATTAGAGAATATAGACACAGATAAGAAAAGCAATCAAAGTAGAACATTAAACACAATCAATGCAGCGATAAAATGTAGTGGATTTAGTTCAATTTTGTTTTCAGGCAATAAAACAATCTTTGCACCGACAGACGAAGCATTCAATGACATAGGATTAAATGCGACTAACATCTGTGACAAACTTGACTCTAAAAGTTTGTTGGACATCTTAAACTATCATGTAAATGATTCTCACATAGAACGATATGATAGAGGGTGCATGAAGATGCTAGATGGTGGAACAGCATTCTTAAATACAGTGAAAAGATTTAAAACAGCAATAAACAATAATGAAGTAAAGACGATATACAATCAACGAAAGTCCTACTATGATTTAAACGTTTTTATGACAGATGCTGTCTTGGAAGTTCCTGCGGGAAATGTTTTAGAGACAATTCAAGAAGATAAAGATCTTTCATATTTGGCGGACATCATTGCTTTATTTCCTGAATTGGCAAATGTTCTTTCTGATGAGACTTCTTTTGTTTCTATCTTTGCCCCGACGGATAGAAGCATCCAAGAATTATTGATTAGAACAGGCTCTAGAAATGCTGAAACACTTCTCGAAAATGTAGGAGCTGATGCTTTACAACAAATCATCAGTTATCATATTGTTGATGATTGTGTGTACATTTCAGGTCTTTCTGAAAAGCAAAGTTTACAGTCTATTCAAGGCGCTTCTTTATCATACAATCAATTTCAAAATGGCGTAATTGATGAAACAAACAAAGTGATCCGATTCGAAAGAAATGCACAGGATATTCTTGGATCGAATGGTATTATTCATAAAATAAAAGGAGTTATGAGTCCAGAAATTGAAAGATCAAATGCTGGTCTAAATGTTAGAAAAACAAATGCTGGTGTAGATGATGTCAAGGCATCGATTATAAACGCGTTTTCAGGAATCGCTGCAATAGGCGTAGCAGCAGAAATTTCGCATAGCACAAATGCAGCAAGTGTTGGCAGGACACTAAACCCTACTGAATTAATTCTTTTTGGAAACCCTAAATTGGGCACACCAATTATGCAGGCTAACCAACAAGCTGGTATCGATTTACCTCAGAAGTATTTAATATATGAAGATGCGGAGGGACAGACTAGAATCGCATATAACGATATTAGTTACATCACAGCTCGTCATGGTTTAAGTGACGATATTCCGACTTTAGCCATCATGACAAATGCACTGAATAATTTTGCCTCTGCTCAGAGTGATCGTGCAAGAGGACCAATAACAAACTTACCTGAAAAAGGAGAAGGACTCATTGATAAAATCAGTCAAAATACATTTTCGGATACTTATATCGCGATTGTAAACGCCATTACGAATAATCCTAATCTTAGAGTTATTCTTGAATTGGATCATCAAGCAAATGGAGCTAGAGTTGGATTAGATTTAAGACCGACAAGTCTCATTGTATTTGGTAACCCTAATTTAGGAACACCTCTGATGCAAGAATCTCAATCAGTGGCAATTGATCTACCACAAAAGTTTCTTGTGTGGGAAGATGAATTAGGTGCTGTCCATATCTCATATAATGATCCATTTTACTTGCAGTCTAGACATGATATAAAGAACAGTGATGGTATTTTAAATACAGTTGCGGGCGCATTAAATGCATTGTCTAATGTAGGAGCAGGATTATAAATCTAGCCACTAAAAATATTCATAAACATCATGAAGTATATCCCTATTTAATGATAAAGTTTGGTTGATATTGAGATAAAATCGAGGAAAGACATGTGAATTAATACTTACATCTCCTTCCTCAAATGTGAACACAAGTTTTATATCCTTAATAATATACTCGGATTGACCTTTAATTAGTGGGTAGTCTATAATTAATACGAGCACCTTTTATTCTCATGTTTCCTCCCCAGTTACTAGAGAAAATATCAATTCTGTAGGCACGGTTTTCGACAAGTACATGGTTTGGATTTATTGTCTCAGATAACCAGCCTATATTTGTAAACGGAACACCTGTATTATACTCCATTATCGTATTAAAAAATCCACCTACTACCGATTCATAATCTAGCTCCATACTCATCTCTGAGCCGGGGTCATTATCTTTATAGTAAAATGTAATGCTATTAATCACAGTTCCTACTGGTAATTGTATTCCTGCAACTAATCTTCCTGGACCAGCCGTGGTTATCCTAGCTCCACCTTGACCAAAACTTGAGTCATAGCCATATGTACTTTTAGCAGGGACAAATTGACTACCACCAAGAAACATAGTTTGGTTCGGGGTAACTTGTAGAACTCTAGGTTCTAAAGCTCGCCAGCCTACGAAAATGTCATAATAATTGAAAAAACCAGTTGAGGAATTGAAAATAATCATGCCATCAGATGGTGTTACTATCGCATCTCTTTCTGCTGTAATCATTCTGGTTGGTAAAAGACCCCCAGTCGTAGATTCTAATTCTAGAAGAGCTGATGGTTGTTGAGCTATAGCTTCTGAAGTACACAGGAATAATATAATGCTTAAAGTAAAAATAGCTTTTATCATATTTTAAAGTTTGATTGTTTATTCAGTTCACTAAAACTGATTGGAAATTGGTTAAAATTGGAAGACTAAGTTAAGTACTTTAAGAGTTTTATGAATCACTAAAATTAGTGATATTTGAATCACTCTAATTATTATCTAACAGGCTATCATTGACAAAAAAGCATTCTATTTCTGCGGCAAAAAAATGGTTTTCCAAAAATAAATGGAAGCCATTCCAATTCCAAATTGACACTTGGAATGCATATTTGGAAAGCCAAAATGGATTGGTCAATGCGCCTACGGGAAGTGGGAAGACACTGTCACTTATTATTCCAATATTACTTGAAGGTCTTAAAAATGATGTAGACACAAAAGGTCGTTTGCAGGCGATATGGATAGCGCCAATCAGAGCATTGACAAAAGAAATAAAAGGTGCAACTGAAAGAGCCATTAAAGGACTGGGAGTAGATTGGAGAGTAGAAATACGATCAGGAGACACTTCCACAGCAGACAGACAAAAACAAAAACTTGATCCACCAGAAATCTTAATTATTACACCTGAGAGCATTCATGTATTAATGACCTCGACAGGATATGTGGATTTTTTTAAAGACCTAAAAGCTGTTGTCGTAGATGAATGGCATGAGTTAG
>ENA-ORXT01005892-ORXT01005892.1-marine-metagenome-genome-assembly--contig:-NODE-5892-length-11741-cov-8.556156_pt1 | contig 11741 bp, 15 predicted proteins | sample MGYA00237868_ERZ511482 | MGnify/ENA metagenome assembly ERZ511482 | reverse complement strand
GATTGGGAGGGTGGACTCTGACGAGCAGAAATGTAAAACTGCTATCAAAAATGTTGCCGAATGCGTCTCCCAGAGCCACTTTGTTTCATCGTGAGATCAGATAGTCATTGTTCAAGCGTTTGTTGATTGGGTGCTGAGTGCCACGTCAAGCCCATTCGAAACTCATTGTATATTTCCACCTGGACCATGTCAGTACGCTCATCCACCAATAAGGTGAAGCGAGACCCTGGCAAGATGAGGTAATCGCCAATGGAACGACGGATTCACATGAAAAATCCAGAAGTCCGCTTTTAGGCCCTCTTGACTAGGTGTGAGGGGGTTATCCTAACCCCCTTTCACCCAATTGGGTCACTGCCCCACGCCGGGGGGGTAGGCCAAAACGACCTGTCCGACAACCCCACCCCCCATCGCCAGTCGCTCGTACACCCGTGGTGCGTCGGCCACGTACGCAGTCTCCACTGCAAACCCCGTCCAGTCGAGACGCCCGAGTACTGCCCACGCCAGCCCCAGCCGTCGCCCCTTGGACCACCGTCCGTCGAGCGTCGCCGGCAGCGACGACACCTGCGACGCAACAAGCGTCACGTGGCTGCGGTGGAAGCGCCCGCCGAGGCCCCGCAACACCAGCGGCCCAGCCCCGTACCAGCTGCCGAGCACCACCCGTCCACTGTCCGCGGCGAGTTCCACAGCGGCGTCGAGGCCCCCACCAGCGCCTGTTACCTCAATGACCACGTCCGCCCGACGGCCAGCAGCAGCGACGAGCGCCTCGGCAGGTGTGCCGACGGCGCCGGTCGGACGGACCCAGGCGGCGGACGCGGCCCGCCGGTGGGGCTCCGCCTCAACCGTCAAAAGAGGGCAGAGGGGATACGCCAACCGGCACACCGCTGCGGTGAGGAGGCCAACAGTGCCCTGGCCAACAACGGCGATGACGTCGCCGAGAAGAGGGGCCCCGTCCATGAGTAACGACAGTGCCGTCTCCACGGTCGGCAGCATCGTGGCGTGGACGGGGGACACCCCAGGCGGAAGCCGCTGGAGGTCCGTCACGGGGGCGGTATAGGTGTAGACGTGGGGTTGAAAAGCAAACACCAAGTCGCCGACCGACACGCTCGCGTGGCCGGGGTCCCCCGCCACCCCAGTGCTATCGACGCCCCCCCCGGTCGCACCCGCGCCAGGGGAAACCGCCCCCATCGCCCCCGTCGGCGGCCCCACCTCTTCCACCCGCCCGACGTTGCAGTACCCGACGGTGGAAGGGTACACAAACGCCGCCGCCGCGTGCGCAAACGTCGCGTCGGCGGGTATGTCTGACGGCATAGCGCCCTTGTACGCCAGTAGCTCGGTGCCGGCAGAGACTGCTGAGAAGAGGGTGTGCACACGGGCCATACCCGCGCCCACCGGCGATGAGGCGGGTGGGGGGGGGGGTGCGACGGTCACCGACCGAGGCGCCGTCAAGATGACGCCAGCGGGGAGTGACATGGTGGCAACGAGAGGCGGAGAGCAAGACAATCCAAAGAACGGGCGAAGAAGAGAGGGGGTGAATGGAGGGGAGGAGAGGGAGATGTAGGAGGCGGAATCAGTCAACGTCAACGCCAGAGTCGCAGCAGCCGAAGCTCGTCTCTCGAGCAGGAAAGGCTCCGCAAACTCCGGTCGGGAAAGAGACACGGATCACAGAGACGGTTGACGACCTGTCACATTCCACCGGTATTATTAATTGCGCGCGAGTTCATCGGCCAACGAAATTGCTCAACGTCGGGCTCGTCTTCCTCAAGAGCGCTGCGGAGTGTACACTGCACCACCTCTGCCGGCCTTCGTCGCTCAACCACATGTCCCGGTCTTGTCACTGCCGGTGTCACCAGTTCTTAGTAGCACAGTCCCACACGTGTGTATGGCGTCAACGCAGGCGCGAACCGCAGCGCCCCCACCTCCGCCCCTAACGGCCCAATACCCACGCACGTCTCTGTTGCAGCCCAACGTCCACCCAGTCGGCCCCCACCCGCGGCCCTTGCGCGCGTCATCCTTCGTCCTCGTACTCCCCGTCCTCGACCCCACCTTCTCCCTCGTAGCCTTCCTCGTCGTAGCCATCCGCCCCCGCCGTCGTGTGCTGCTCAGCGTGAGCGTAGCCACCCGCTCCCACCGCCACCGGGACCGCCGCACCGCCTCCGCCGTACGCGCCGGGGTTGGCGGCTGCCGCTTCCACTGCCTGCTGTTGCTCCGATTCGGCAACTTCCTCAGGGGTTGGTACGCTGAGGTGCGCGCTCAAGTACTTGTTGAGGCTGGAAATCGTCACCACCTCCTCGTTGGCAAACACCCGCTTGAGCGCGTCGTCACAAATGATGCGCCGCCCATCTTGCGGATCTTGCAGCTCCTTCGCGTGGATGTACACCCACAGCGCTCGCACCACCTGCGCCCTAGACAGCACGGTCTTGCCGCCGCACACGGCACTCAGATGCTCGTCGAGACGTTTCGGTGCCGCCAGGCCCGTGGCAGGCTTCGGCCCCCCAGCCGCCGCCATAGGCGCCGCTGCCTTACGCTTCCGCTTGGCCTTCTTCTCCACAGGAGCCGGCTCGGCCTCACTATCCGAGTTGGTACCCGCCGCGGCCGTTGCAGCTTCCCTCTCCTCCTCCGCCAGCGTAGCCACGTCGCACTGCTCCGCCAGCGCCTGAAGCTCTGCCGAACACTCGTCAGGGCGGTACACCAGGTTGGAGATAAGCTTGTTGACAGAGAAGAAGCTAAACCGGTCGACCTCGAACACCGCTCGCAACGCTTCGTCGGCCAGGATGTGCCGCTTGTCGGCCTCGTCTTGCAGGTTGTGCAGCTTCACGTACGTAGTGACGCGCTTCGCAATTTGGCTGCGGGGCAGTACGACTTCGCCCAAAAAGTGGGCGAGCGGCTCTGCCAGCACCACCGCCTTTTTCAGGCCTGACAGCTTGCGGGGCTTCGCGGGGGTGCCAGCTGCTCTACCACCACTGGCGCTGCCGTTGGCTTTACCCGACGGACGAGCGCGCTTCGCTCGCTTCTTCTCCTCGATCGCGGGAGCACCACTGGTCTCATCTGCAAACAGGCAGGACCCAGGGGAGTGCCAGATACCAGCGACAACAGAGCGCGGACAACAGCCGACAACCAGCAGAGGACATGCAATAAAAACCAAAAGCAATCGCACCACACACCGATTAGTCAGAAATCCGTCCGTAGAGAGTCGACAGAAAGCCGCATCCAGCCTGTCGCCGTCCACGCGCAAAACGTGACGCAGACTCCGTCTCCACCACGACTACATTTAGCCACCCGCGTCGTCAGAACGCATCGCCATCCACCACCATGACAACGGTCGGATAGGCGACGACACAGTCGGAACCATCCCGGCCTCAGCCCGACCCACCAACCGAGCAATGGTGGTTGAGATCGACAGCTAGCAAAAGCCGCATGCACGTAACGGACACTATCATCGGAACACACACATCGCCTCCATGGTACAAAACCAACGGCGGCCATCAATGCGCCCGTCACAGCATCACAACCCACCCACGTCGCGGCTATCTTCAGACCAATGGGGAAAATGGCCAAAACACCACCATATGGTCAGCGAGGCCGGGGCACATCCCCACCCCACAACATCGAGGGCACCCACGAAGGAACGTACATGTTGCTGGCACCCCTGCCGGCGGATACGCCGCCTGGAGGTGCTGCTGCTGCTGCTCGTAGCCTCCCCCCTCACCGCCAAGCTCCCCCTCATCCGCCGGCGCTGGCACACGCAGGTGCATCAGCCGGTCGACCTCATGTTTGATGAATTTCTTCCGCTGCGTCAGGTCCACTCCCTCAAACCGGCGGCCCAGGATGCCCATCATTGTCCGGACGGTCAACGACTCAAGGTTCTCCGACCCGAGGATGTCCGCGACCGCCGCCGTCAGCTCTGCATCCGACGGTACCGCCTCCATGAGGGGCCAACCCGCCAGTGCAGCGTCGCTACCTGCGGCTATGGTGACGACGACGCGGTCGACGGACGAGCGTGCCGAAACACAGCGCCCGCTGCCGACAGCGCGCCTCCCCACACACCCCGGAGGTTGCGGCGCGTCAGCAACCCACCGTCCGGCGAGTCACCTACAGCGGGCGTGTGGCGAGAGACACAACGCGTCCGAATGTACACACGAAGACGGGCGAGGCGGTGCGGCACGTGCGGAGAGTACCGCTGCCTCTAGCGAGGGTGACGGCGGCGGTAGCAGCAGACCGCAACACACGCCTGCTGCCCACCCCACTCACCTGTGCGCCCGGGCCACTCAGCGCCCGGCAGCCGCACCTAGCCAGTTGCGCACAGCTGCGCACAGCAAACCCCTCCCCTCCCCCCCCCACACACACGACGGCAGCGGCGGCGGCGCCACCGAGCCGCAGGTCTGCTTCCCCCGCCCCTCCGCTTGGACGGCGCAAGTGTGGCGGCTGCACCGTCGCTCGCCCACCGACGACCGGCGGCCGCTGCCCGTGTGTGCGCGCCACCGCCGCCCGCCGCCGCCCGCTGGGGCGCGGGATCGGCCTGCAGCGACCGGCGGCCCCCCGACGGGCGCCCGCGCTGCCCGCAGAGCACCCTCCCCGCGCGGGTGTTCGGGCCAGGGCGGGGGGGCCGTGGCGGGGAGAGGTGGTGCCAAGCCGCCCCCCCCCTCGGCGGCGCCAACGGAGGGAGGCCCACCGCGGCCAGTGCCTGCCACTGCTGACGCGCGGCGTCGTGGCTAGCGGCGGGCGGTCTGCACGGTCGGCGGTCCGCCGGCAGCAGGCCGAAACAGAGCGGCTGCGCTCGGGGTCCCGCCGGCAGAGGCGGCAGCTGGCTAGCGGCCGCCTCCCCGGCCTCGGCAGCGCCGCAGCGTGCCGGCCCGGCCGGCAGGAGCAGCCCCCACACGCACACGCGCGCGCTAGGCCACACAGCTCGCACTCGGCGGGTGCCTCGCGCCGGGGGTGTCTTTTGCACCGAAGGCGTGGCTGGCGTGGCGGCCGCCCGCCCGCGCAGCGGACGCGGCTCCTTCCGGCCTCCCCGCCAATGGAAGGAAACGCTTGCTGGGGGGGGGCTTGGATTTGGAGTCGCCGCGCGGCCGACGGGTCGTGGCGCAGGGGATTGGCGGGCAAGCCGCCCCACGGCCGGCGGCGGGAGGGCCCACTCGGGGACCAGCCAGTCCATCCCATCAACGGGAGCGCCACCGCAGTCGGCGTGTGCTGGGCGCGACGGAGGGTGGCGCCCTCCGGACCCAGCTTGGGCGGCACTGGCGTCCGATCCTCCAGGCAAGTTGGGAAGTTGTTCTACTACTAGCCGGTTGAAAAATGAAAAGTTTGTATTGGCAAGCCAAGCTACAATACATTCTTTCAGCATTGAGTAAGTTGCACCCTGCTTGAATACCCGGAAAAAGCCGCCTCCTCTCGAAATTATGCTGCAAACCGTGTTTTGATTCGGACTTCTTGGCAGCTTCTGTGAAATATTCGATTATCTGGAACCTAAGTCGCCGCCCTTGCATCCTGCTCAGATCGAACGGCCGCCGCGATTGCCGCGAAACCCGCGGGTCACTGCAGTCGCGCGCGCGGTCATCGCCCCCGTTGTGCCGTGCTGTGTGGGGGCCCCGCGCGGTCGTGCGCACGAGGCGTGGCTTCCCGACGGCTGGGCCACCACCTCTGCGCCGTCGCCGTTCTGCCACAACCCACAAGCGCGCGCCACGCCTGCGAACCACGCCGACACGAGGTCCCCCGTCGCGCCGCGCCAAAGCCGACGCGGCAGGCGAAGCCGGCGGCGGTTGGGGTGGACCAGTGCGGGGCGCGCCCACAAGACCAAACCGCGGCGCGTTGGCAGCGGAAGCCCCGAGCCGCTCGGCACGCGGCCGCAAATCAGCGCTCCGTTTCCAACCAAGTTCACGGCCCGCGCGGAAGAGCGTGCAAATTGGGGGACGGGGCCCGCAGGCCGAGGCGGGCCGTGACCCGCGGCGTCGGCGAGTGGAGATGTCAAACTATCCTGGCCCCGAGGCCATGTCCACGGGGGTTGGAGCAGCCACGGGGGCTGCTGCAGCGCCTCCCCTTCGTCCAGCTGGAGCACGGGCGGGCGGGACAGCGACTGGTCTAGCCGCCGCCGTCGCCCTGGTGTTGGGGCCGCGTGGACCACGCGGCTCCGCGTGCACCCCAGCACGGCGCGGCGCGCGCGCGGCGTAGGGTTGCCCAACTGGTTTATCGTAATTGGTCAACATGGTTGACATTGGGTAAAAATCAGACATCGCTTGCGAACTAGTTTCGGATGCGAAGTATTGGTTAAATTGGGTGTTTTTTAAATACGGAACAGGTACGGTCATGTGACCAAAATTTTCACTATTCTTTAGCATTGAGTGCATGACGAGTCCCAACTCGTGCGCGACCAGATCCGACGACTTGTGTTTTTGTCTCTCACACCGGCCCCGTCGCCGACATGTAACCACACCGCTCCGGAGTCGTACATCCACACCGCACACAAGTTGGGCAACCATACCTCACACGCCCGCACAGGAAAGGGACCGCTACACACGCAACACGCAGCCGTGCGGGAAGAGTGAAGGTGCATGCACCCAGCAGCCTCGCGTAGATCTGAGAAAGAAAAAAAGCAACGAGGACCAATGCGCATGCCGAGAACACATCATGCACAATGAAGCAAGAGAGAAGGGAACGCCGCGCAGAGGAGGCAGATGCTCGTGTCCAACGCGCTACACACAGACAACATCACATGTAATGGTAGCTCGTGCGACGTCCACATATCACCAACAAACAGATCACCCACAAACACACACTACTAGCACCTAGACCTGCAACGAGCTCGTTAGGCGTGGCACCGAGCACAACAGAGACCAGGGAACAGGATAGGGTGAGGGGGGGGACAAGTGTGGCGCTTGGGTCGGCGAGGTCTGGGAGACCGGGCAATGGGCGCCCATGCCGGGGATGGGCCAACACGGCTGAGATGGCCGTGCGGGCTGTCCGTGCCCTTGTCACTTGTCACCTCTTGCGTGGCTGCGACCCACTTGCAGCGGAGCCACAGTCACCCAGTCTCATTTGTGGCTGGCGCTCGACCTTGCCCAACTAACTAGTTTAAAACTGGTTATTGGCCACCGAAAACATCGGATGAACTGGTTCGGCCGCGCGAACCAATTGGGCAACCCTAGCGCGGAGGCCCTGCATCAACACCCCACTTGGAGGGGGAGGGGTGAGGGGGCGCTCGTTGGGAGTGTGGGAGCCAGAGAGGACCAGGTGCCCACGTCCAGGAGACTCCCGGGGACTCCCGTCGTGACGACTCGCCCGTGTTTCGTGTTCATGACGTTTGACAGCCCTGGGGCGCCTGCCCGCCCAGTTTGGGCTGTTCGCACCGTTTGAGCAGAATAATTTTCAAGTGACACCCCATAAACATCATTGTAGTTGTTCACGTGATGGAAAAGCCGATATTTTAGAATACATAATTTTCGTAAGTATGGTGAGTCAGTCGAGTACCGCGCCTAGAATGCTTCAATGCCACGATCCAGGCGCCTGTCGCGGCTTACAATGTTGCCTCACGGGGCTCCCTGAGAGTCAGACTCCCTCAGCGGCGTACGGCGGCGTGTGTATCAGCCGGAGTCAACGAGGACGGGATTGTCTCGCGACGCCCTCTTTTTCCATGTGCACGTTGCGGAAGAATGCATGAATTCGCAACTTCGCCCCCCCCCCCCCCCCCCCCCCGCCCCTGGCGCTGACGCCCACGCACGCGTGCACGCCGCGCGAGGTAGGGGGGGTCTGACGCGCTTCCGTCGCGGCGGCGCCGCGTCTGTCTCCCACCCCTGTCGCGCTTGCGGCACTCCCACCGTCGTCGCCGTCGCCTCCGCAACCGGCCGTCCCCCGTCTCCTTATCGCCGTGGCTGTCTCCGCCAGGCCTTCGTTCGCATTCCCGCTTGGCTGATGAGCGGCGCTTCTTCGACCGCCGGTGTGTGTGCTTCTGCGGCATCGGGGGGACGACCACCACCCTGTAGTCCAGTTGCCACCGTGGCGGTCGCTCGCTGCGGTGGCCTCCCTTCCGACTGCGGGCCGTTGTAGACGGTTTTCTGCCTGCGCATTCACGGTAATTTCCCAGTTTGCCGGCCGGCTGTGTGGGACGTGGAAGCGGCGCAACTCCTTTACTCGCTGGCGTGACGACGCCGAGGGCGCTCCAGGGTGTCCCCGTCCGGGTGCTAGTCACGTCAGCAGCAGTGGAGTTGGCACCTTCCATCCACTGTACCTGATCGCGGCTCGTTTGCACAACTGTGCTGGTCAGGCCGGGGCAGTTGGGCTGTGTGTGCACCTGTCGCAGGGGCTAGCGGTCGGCGGTCGTTGGGGCCATGGCAACAGATGATGCCACCGCTGCATCCTCGTCCCCACGAGGGCGACTCCCTGTGTTACGGCTACCGTCTGGAGACGTATCTAATGGTACGCCATCCCCCGCCAGCGCGGACATTCATCACACGCGAGTGCCTATCTCCCCATCCCCGCGGCTGCCCCCGCGCCCGCATGCAGCGCCATCGGCTGACAAGGCTGACAAGGTGCGCTCCACGCCGAGCGGCGCGTCGTCCAAGCAGCGGCACGGAAGCCGGCACGCCCACTCTAGCGGTCCGTCGGCGGACGCGGACAGCCAGAGCAGACGAAGGAGCGGCTCTCATCACCACCACCACCATAAGGAGAAGAGCTCCCGGGAGAAAAGAGAGGAGGGCGATGTTGGTGCCATCGACGGCGCCGATGGGATGTCGGTCCGCCGCGCCGACCGCAGCCACTCCAACGCAACTACCGGCAATGCCATGAAGTCATTGGGCAACATCAGCATGGACCATGAGGCGGGTGTGGACTGTGGCAGCGCGAACACCGGCGGGCGCAAGGCGCGCAAGGGCATGCCCAAGGTGGCTTCCACGCCACTGTTGCCCATGTCGCCGTCAACTTTTGCGGGAACCTCATCGGAGCAGGTGCTGGCCCGCTCGGCCGTACCCTACTCAGAGGTCTTCCCCGTTCGTGACACTGCGGTGGTGGGGCCGAAGCACTTCCAAAAGCTCAAGCTCCTCGGAAGGGGTGGCATTGGAAAGGTGTACCTGGTCCTCCTTCGCGGCACCGACCGTCTGTACGCGATGAAGCAGTTGACGAAAGAGGACATCTTCTCACGCAACAAGATCCAGCGTGTCATGACGGAGCGTGAGATCTTGGCCACCGCCAGCCATCCCTTCATCGTCACCATGTATGCTTCCTTCCAGACCACCCACCGACTGTGTTTCGTCATGGAGTACTGTGCCGGTGGGGAGTTCTTTCGCGTTCTCCAGCGGCAACCTCAAAAACGGCTGCGGGAGGACGCGGCACGCTTCTACGCTGCGGAGGTTGTGCTGGCGCTCGAGTACCTGCACCATGTCGGCTTCATCTACCGTGATCTGGTACGTTTGTCCCACGCCACTGTCTTGTTCAATTCAGCGCACATGCATGTGGGGGTGGTGTGGGCCCTTGCATTGTTGCTACCTGCGTGCATTCTGTGGCTGCAGTTCTTGGTTTCTCAGGCTCACCCAAGGCGGCGACACTTAGGCGCTGCGTGCTTTGGGTGTTGACAATGATGCGTTTGCTATGGCTTGAAGCCCTGTGGCGCGACGTTTGACTGGTTGCTTGTTGCATGCTGTGCGTGCCCGCCTGACAGAAACCAGAGAACATCCTCATGCGCGCCAACGGCCACATTGCGCTGACGGATTTTGACCTGAGCAAGCAAGCACATGCGGTCAGCCCGCGTGTCGTGCAACAACAGCTCAGCCTTATGGACAAGATGAAGCATCTGGCGCTCAGCAAAGGCAACCGAGCGTCTTCTGCACTGAACCTACTGGACATTGTCGACTCGGAGCCGGTGCTGTCTGTGTCGACGACTTCCTTTGTTGGCACGGAGGAGTACATCAGCCCAGAGGTACGTGTCTCGGTCGACAGTCTGACCGCAAGTTGGGGCCGAAATGAACGGGAATGTGCGCGAAAACCTAGGTTGCGCCGTGCTGTAGGAAAGCCCAGCGTTTGCAGTCCACGCCTGTTCTTCCGTTGGGCGCTGATCTAACCACCGCTCCGTCTTCTGCTCGTCAAGGTCCGTGATCGTGTTTCTTTCTCTTTCATGGTTTGTGTGCTTGTGCGTCTTGCGCTGTTCTCGGTTTTGCAGGTCGTCAACGGTGCGGCACAGAGCTCAGCCGTGGACTGGTGGACGCTGGGGATCTTGGTCTATGAGGTACGTTTCAGCGCCGCTAGTTTCTCGCAATGTATGCGTGCTGCTTGGTCTGCGCATGCACACTGTGTGCGCTGGAGCTGCAGCTGACATCTGCCCTTTTCCAGCGCACACTGTCCTCATGTTTGGTTGATGTCGGCCCGTCACAACGTCGCCCGCTTTCTGGTTGCGCACCTAGATGCTGTGTGGCACCACCCCATTCAAAGGTTCCATCGCGGATGACACGTTTTCCAACATCGTCAAGGAGAAGCTGCACTGGCCCGATGATGTGCACGTCTCGGCCGACTGTAAGAGCGTTGTGAAGAAGCTACTCCGCCGGGACGCAGACAAGCGGCTCGGCGCTGAGAACGGGGCGAGTGACATCAAGCGGGCGCGCTGGTTTGCGGGCATCAACTTTCCGCTCATCCGCAACGAGACCCCCCCCATCGTTCCCAAAACGCACGACCCACACGACCTCTCGCAGTACCGGCCGCTGCGTGACGATGAGGACGACGAAGCAGTTCCTGACGGCGCGGGCGGCGGTACCCGCGCGGGGCCGTTTGCCAACTTCTCCATCCGACGGGACAGCGCCACGCTACAGCGGCAAGACTGGATTGGGGAGGAGGGCAATGACAGTTAAGGGGCTGCTGATTGCGCGTGCATTTTTTACTTTTGTAGCCGATTGGACTTTGCAGACGCTCTCTTCCACGCGGACGGCCACTGTGTTTACTACAGTTCACTCCGACACGCACGGTCGCCGTCCATAGTTGACCTTTCCATGCCTTCCTGGCGCTCTCTCTTCTAGGTGGCTTGTGCTGGCGACGTTATCTCAAGTGCTTGGTGTGCTCATGTATATCTGTTGAAAAGGACTGCGGCACTCATGCCTTTCGCTCTGTCGCTCGAGCTACTGGCGTGCGGATATGCTCGGGGCTCCCACGACAACCGCGCTGCTCTTGGCATGTGCCTGTCACACCCCCAGCCCGCACCTCTCCAACAAGCACCCGTCGCACACGCCGCCATTACCCTCCGTTCCCGCCTATTTTTTCCGTCCACCCCGCTCCTTCACCTCGAGGGTGAGGCTTGCACCCGGCCCCACATTGTAGTACGCGAGCGTGTGGGCGTCTTTGAGGAAGCCCGCCGCCCCAAACTGTAGCTTTTGCTTGTTGGCCGGCAGCTTGGTCTGCTGCGCGAGCGCCGCCTTGAGGGCCCCAACCGTCTCACGCAGCGGCACCTCTGCCGTAATCGTTTGGCCCGACAGGGACCACTCGGCGCTCGGGTGGGCGGGGACGACGACGCGGAGCTCCACCGCCGCGCCCGTGCGCGCAATCCACTCCTCCTCCCGCATGCGGCCGCCGTCGGTGGTTGGGGCGGCGCCCGGCCGACCCGCCGCCGGGGGCGTCGGCGGCGCCCCCCCCCGCCCGCCAGACGCGGCCCGCGGTGTGGGCACAGACGGCGGCGGACCGCCTGGCCGCGGGGGTGGCCCGCGCCCACCGCCGCCGCCGCCGTCCATACCGGGCATGGTCGCCAGCCGCGGCCGCTTCTCCGCCGTCGCCGGCGG
>ENA-ORXT01005890-ORXT01005890.1-marine-metagenome-genome-assembly--contig:-NODE-5890-length-11742-cov-6.654008_pt1 | contig 11742 bp, 7 predicted proteins | sample MGYA00237868_ERZ511482 | MGnify/ENA metagenome assembly ERZ511482 | reverse complement strand
GCTCTTTGTAAACCATAGACCCCTTCACTACCTTGGATATCACCCAATCCAGTTTCACAGGCGGATAAGACGACTAGCTCTGTATTACTTAGATTGGAGTTACTTATTTCCATAGCCGTTAGAATGCCATCCTCTTGGGAAGTAGCAGATGCTGCACCAGACCAAACCCGATTGGCTCCAGCAAATAACAATCCAGAGCGTAGCATAGGATGCTCTGATAATTTAAAAATAGGTTCGTTGGTTTTGATTTGTAAGCTATCTACTGGGTCAGGAAAGAAAAAACCATGAGTCGCCAAATGAATGACTTTGGGCGATTTAGTATGGATACCTAATTGTTTAAAAGATTCTTCCGTAGCGGCAAAACCTTCGACATTATTTACTTCATAGCCTTCTTGATTTAATAAGGTTGTAATACTACTACTTTCCTTTTGGGTCCATTTTAAATAATTCCAAGTCTCGCCTCTTAAACCACGATCTACATAAGCAAAAGAACCAGAACCCTTTTGCGCACCTAAAGAATCTACTTCAATATTGACTTGCGCAATGGCGGTACTATCGTATTCATAATTTATACCACCCACTATATAGGCTGTATTATTGATGGCTTTATTTTCTGGCTTAATTGCTAAAGAACGGGTACTAGATAGATTAATTAAATGGTATTTATCAGCCACTATTGTTTCTTCATCTAAGGCAATAGCCGCTAAATTTAAGCGGTGCAATATACCCGAAGGAGAGTAGTAAATGGTCTTTACTCCATTGAGTAAAGAATCTAATGGAGACCAGATGAGGTCGTAAAGATTTATTTGTTTTCGTAAGGGATTGCCTCTTTCCATGTTGCTGTACAATTTTTCCACATAAGCTGCCTTGCGTTCATTATCATTCTTCAATGTTTTGCCTAGTACTTTTTCCTCAAATAATGGGATATATTGCACTTGTTTGGCATCAGGTAAAAGAACAGCAGCAGCATACAAAATGGAATCCGTGCGCTCTAAATTAGTGAAATTAAAATGGACAAACTCTATGGCTGCTTCTTCTGGTCCTAAAGTCTTCTGTACATCTAGATAAGTTGCTTTTGACAAGGCTATTTCCTCTCTGAAAGTAGCAGATGCTTTGGCTAGTATTTTTTCAAGGCTATCTTGTTTAGACTCCAATGTCTTTACATCAGCTCTTTGAGCTAAAGGTTTTTCATATTCCTTGACCAATTTGCGTCGAATGTTCAAAAGATCATAGTAACCAGCCTTAGTTAAAGTATCTGCCTGTTCAAAAATAAAGGATTTCGTTGCTTGAGAAGTATTTAGTTGGATGCCTTTGGAAAAGAGGGCTAAATCGTATTGTAAATTTTTGACAGATTGAATGGACTGGTCATAATTGAAAGGGAAGGAATACAGCATATTACGATTTGATTCAAAATTCCTGTTTAGATATTTTTGTTTTTCGATTTCAGATAAGAAGTTAAAAGCTTGATTAATTAAGTTTTTCTTTAAAGAGAAAAATTCTAAGAGATAGGTTGCTGCTTTATCATATTCGCCCATCTTCTTATATAATTGAGCCAGATTATTCAATGTATACACATAATCAAAATGTTCTTTACCCCATACTTTTGCATATAGGTCTTTGGCTTCTAGGAATAAGGATTTAGCTTCTTGAAATTTACCCATCTTTAAATAAAAATACCCCAAATTATTCAATGCTAGACCATATCTAGAATGCTCTTTTCCTAGTACTTTGGTCGTAATATCTAAGGCTTCTTTAAATAATTCTTCTGCTTTGTCGAAATTCTGTATTTTCTGATTGAGTTCGCCAAGATTATTTAAAGACATTGCGTAGTCCACATTTTCTTTACCAAAACTGTTGGCAAATATTTCTTTTGCTTCTTGATACAGGGATGCTGCTTCCTCATATTTACCCATCTTTTTATATAAATAAGCTAGATTGTTTATCGTATATCCATAATCCGGATGTTCTTTACCTAATACTTTGGCTTGAATCGTTATTGCTTCTTGATAAAACTGCTCGGATTTTTTATAACTGCCTATGTTTTCATAGAGAAAGCCAAGATTATTTAAGGAGGTTGCATAATTAGGGTGTTCTTTGCCATAGGTTTTTGCAAATAATTCTTTCGCTTCTAAATACAAAGCCTCTGCTTTTTGATAATTGCCTTTCTTTTGGTATAAAAATGCCATGTTATTAGTTGCTAATGCATAATTAGGATGCTCTTTTCCTAACACTAAGGCATACATGTCTTTTGATTCTTGAGACAATGCTTCCGCTTTTTCATACTCCCCCATCTTGTCAAAAACACTGGCTAAGTTTCCCGTAATCACCGCATAGGAGTAGTGCTGCTTGCCGAATACTTCAACAAAAATGTGTTTAGCTTCTTGGAATAATAGTTTAGCTTCTTGGTATTGGCCGATAGCAAGATATAGGGTTGCTAGATCATTTATTGCTGAACCGTAATTGGAACTTAACATGCCTTGATGTTTTGCTATTTCCGCTTTAGCTGTTTTAACTAAGGCAATGGCTCTTGGTAACTTATTCTGCCATTGATAGAAACTACTCAGTTCGGAATAAGCCAAAATAGTATCTGCTTGTTGAGTAGTTAAATAATCAACCACATTTACTTTCTTTAGCGCAGCACCCCATTGCAAAGCAGTCCACCCATTTGTTGTATCTTGTTCGGCATTATATTCTTTTTCATCTATCGATATTTTAAAATCATCTAGCAGGAATTTTAAAATTTCTAACTTCCCTTCTCCTGCGGCAATGCCTGTCAAATTCCCATAATAACCACCATTTTGGATTGGAATTGTCCCTTTTGATGGAACAGTAGCGCCTTGATTTTTAAAATATTTCACCATTTTCACATCGCCCTTATATACAGCCCACATTAAGGAATTAGCTCCATTCTCATCTGTAGCATTAATATCCACACCCATTTTAAGTGCTTCTTCTACCCCACCTAAATCATTCTGAACGATAGCTTGGTACAAACTGGAATCTATTTGCCCTTGTGCGTCGATTACTGAAAGACTAAATAATACTAAAAAAAATAGTTGTTGAAAAAGTCTCATTGTTAATATTATTAATGTGATAAGGTATTAGATAAAAATTTATTCTACGACATCCACTACTACACTCTTAATAGTACCCACTTCCTCCCCCAATAAATAAGCAGGCCCTCTAATAGCCTCCTGTGCAGGAAAAAATAAAGACTGCACCAAAGCTTCTAAAGGATTAGTAATCTCTCTTTCCCCTTTACTTTGTTGCCCTCTACGTGCCAATACTCCCCTTAAATCAATAGGCGAAGGAGTGCAGACAATCTTTAATACTTCTCTTCCAACAGCATCAAAAATCATCGGTGGATATTGGAATCCAAAATCACTAAGAGCTATTTTATCTACAAAAGTAGTATTAGGAGCAATTAGATAATCCCCTGTGGCTTCTCCTTCCCAAGGATAAACTACCTTTATTTGATTGGCATGTTCAATATTTAAAATACAGAAATAAAAGGGTTTTTCTCCGCTGTTAGATATTTTAATTTCTAAGGTATCCTTATCTTTCTGTATCTGATAAGCACCAATAGGTAATAGTTGGCGATTGCTACGCAATTCCACTTCTACTGGATACTCCTCACTATTGACTTCCAAGGTTTTTAGATACTGCGCTCGCAGGTATTGTTCGATAGCCTTCTTTAGCTCGATAATAATGGTTGTCGGAGATTGATCAGCAGGTATTTTTAATAGCAGTTGATCGGTATTCGTAAATAGGTTAATTTCTTGGTCCTTTGCAGTTTGCTCAATGATGAGTGTTGGGTAATTCGTATCTTCTTGAAGGAAAGCATAAGACAGAAATTCTTTAGCTAGTATATTTTGAAGCGCAGCGTCTGCCAATTGAAATTTCATATCCATCTTTAAGCCGCCATAATATTGCTCTTCTATGTATATTTTTGCTTTTTTTAAGGCTTTTTCGGATACCACGCTATCTATAGGCACTTCGCTTTCCAATAGCGTCGCTTCTTGTATGGTCGTGGCATAAAAAGGTTGAGAGGTATTGGTTTTCTTTCCCTTATAAAAGCCTACTTTGGTTCCTTTCGTAAATCCTTGTAAACTACCTGCATTTAACTTAATCCTTTTAAAAAAGGGTTGCCCTGAAGTGGTTGTGTAAGGAGTGGACGCAAGCACCTGATTTTTAAAAAGCAGCAAGTCGCCGTTCCCTTCCATTTCTGGACTTTGGATTTCACTAGCCAAAAGAATGGTTTGTTGGATTTTTTTAAAAACCTCTCGATAGGTGGTTTGAGGAGTAGCTTTTTCTAGGGCTTTGCAAAAGGCATAAGTTAGTACCCCATAGAATTGGTTATCAAAGCGTTTTTCATAACTCGGTTGGTGGGAGGAAGAACTAAAATAAGTAATCATTTCAGCAAACCCTACTTCCTTGCGCTGTTCGGTACTGTTCCCTTCTTTTCGATTGTTAGGTAATTGTTTGAGATAATCGTCAGTTGCCATAATCACATCCGTCCCTCTACTCGCTCCATATCCTCTAGTACTGGTACCCGAATGGCAGGCATCCATTAATACCAATAGTTGTCCATCCGTGCCTAGTTTTTTTCTAAGTTGTTGTAGCAAATTTCCTAGTTCATCATCCACCAATAACTGTTCTCCTTCATAGATGTCCTTTTGAAAAAATTTGGGGGAGTCATAAGGAACAAAAGCTTCATCCAAGCCATCTTGTTCATCCCCATTGAAATCTTGCATTTGTTGCCCATGTCCAGAGAAAGATAACACGACGATCGCTCCGCTCCCAACTTGTTGAATAAATTGAGTAATACCTTGAATTATCCCTTCCTTAGTGGCTTGCTCATTCTTTAGGGTGGTGATAGATTGGAAGCCTTGTTTTTGTAAGGTAGTTTTTAATAGAGCTATATCATTTTCTGCGTGTAAAGTATTCCATTTGGTAGCACTAGGGTAAGCTCCTACCCCTATTAAAAGTGCTTGTTTTTGTTGCGCAATACTTGAATAAAAGGATATAAGGAATACCAGAAGTAAAAGTAATTTTTGCATGGTTTGGGCTAATAGTTATATAGCAGTCGTACATAATTGTTAGATTGCCTGATTGTTAAATTATTGTTGTCGTATATTTGGCAGAAAGCTTCTTTAGAGGGATTGAATTTGATTTATTTTTTTGCAAAAAAATAAATCAAATTCAATCCCTCTAAAAAAATCTATCCCATTTACTATTTACCTAATGTCAAAAGCAGGCAAAAATTAATGTTGAAAAATTTCTCTTACCCCCCTAACATTCAATTATAAAAAGCTAAAAGACAAGCCAATAAAATACCCTAATTCATAAGGATGTTTGGTAGGAAGAATCAATGGAGTGTTAGTAGTATTCACATCAAAAGTATTTCCCACTTTTAAACCATTCGCCAAACGCTCTGTTCGACCGCCCATCAAACCTAGGGTAAGGATCACTTGTTTTTCCCTACCTATAATCATACTGGGTCCCAGTTTAAAAGAAGCCGCTTGGCCATTACCTTGATCAGTCAACGGGATGCCTATACCAAAAGTACCTCCAAAAGTAAGATAGCCAGGACCCGTTGGATAAAAATGAAAATAAGAAGAAATCGTGGGGCTAAAGCTGTCTTCGTCCTGTGCTACAATCTTCCCATCTTTACTCAAGTCATAACTTTGAGGCGCTTCAAACAGCCGATCAAATCCTAAGCCTATACTTGCAGCCATTTTTAGTCCGCCCACTGTTGGAATAATGATGGGCGTAACTTGTTTTTTGACAGGAACAGTAGTTGTAAATCTAGCAATATTCGTACTATCTGCCGCATTGGTAGTGGTTATTTTATGAGGAGTGATTTGAAGGGTGATTTCCGTTTGATCTGTTAAAGCAGTCACTCTAAAGACTTGTGTAAAGTCATTGCTAGAAATTTCTTCGGCAAGTAATCTTAAATCAGATAGCTGATTAAAGTCCTCCGTACCCAATGCAGTTGCAACCTCACTCAATCGCTGTTGATCCTCTGTCAATAAAGAAGCATACTGAGTTCCCTTTTCCTGTACTTGATTTACTATACGTTTTAGGTCTTTATAAACTTGCCCTTCTTCGTTCATAGCAACTATAGAAGCTTTTGTACTTTCTATAGACACCAAATGCTGCTGATACGCATTCAGTTCTTTATTCAATAGCGAAATTTCTCTATTCAACATTCGTCTAGGTTGACTAGCGGCTATCACATGATCCAATTCAAGTTGCCCTAGGTTTTCATTAAAAATCGTATAAATATACTGTTCTACCAATTCCTTTATGCGACGAGCAGGAATTCTTGGATTGGTAAGAATCTTGGTAATATTATCGACGGCAATGGTCCTAATTTTATCCCTTTGTAGTATATTATCAATGCGATCTTGCTGTATTTGAATATTTTTTTCTACCTCACCCAGTTGACGCAACTCCTCCGCAAATTGTTTCCGCAATTCTACTACTTCAGCAGAAGCTGTATTCCTTGGTATGCTACTACTATTAGCATATCCAGAAAATGAGTCCTCTCCTTCCGCATTCAAGTCACTAGTATCTACTTGACCCTGCACCTGTTGAATAGCTTGAACTACTGTAGGAGTCGGAGTAGGAAATAATAAATCCCGTCCAACATCCTTGGCATTGTTTAAAGACTGATTTTGAATAGCAGAAAAGATGCCTGCTAAAGGAGATTTAGAAATTTCTTTTACTTTAAAATCTTTAGTATCCACCTTTATATCTGCTTCATAGATATAATCATTGAAATTCGTTACATGCAAAATAATATTTCCGTTTTTCTTGACTCTTGGCGTGGATAGGGTATCTCCTCCTTTGGAGAGGTAGGTTAATTCTTCCGTCTGAATATCGTAATAGATGTATAGATCTTGTGCTTGGAGCGCAAAAGGAAACAAGAGTAGAATAAAAAGAATAAATACTCCAGTTAGTAAAATATATAAAGAGTAAGTTATTGATTTCATGTTGTTTTGGTAATGATAGAGCATCGCTTAAAAAAAAGAATAATCCGTTAATGGTTTATTTGTTGGTATTGTTTATTCGTTTAGCAGCGTGCCTAGTAAACAAATAAGCAATATCAACAAATTGAAAGTATTACTTTTTAAAACAACTATCTATAGAGTAGAGTCTTGACCGAGTTTTGAAACCAACAAATTGTCGATATTTTAAAACGTCGATATTTTTGATTGGGGCTTCTATTACCTCCGAATGGAGGCTTCAATTAAGTAAAAACGAAAGGTAAATTTTCAATTTTCATTGATTTAGAGTCTTAGGTTCTTAACTCCTAATTTTCAATATATCTAGACTTTGAAAAGATTGGTCTTTGATATTTAGTCACCATAAATTACAATAATCGTTAATTCAAAAAATACGTATTATTAATTAAAATTGAATATTAATTTTATCTAATTTGATGTTTACTGAATACAAAAGACTTTCACTCAAAGTCTAAAACATATAAGCTAAGGTATATATATTTTCTAAAATAAAAAAAATAAATTTGCTATAATTTTTAAATCTGTTTAAAATAATGTCTTTCAAGAAGTAATTTCTGGCTACCCACGTAAAGTTGGACAAGATTGACAATCAAAGCTTTATCTTTCGTTTACGAGGTCTTGGTAATTCATTGATATTTTTGATAATATATTCAAATAAAGGTTCAAAAGTCATCTTATTTCCGAATAAGCGTTGGGCTGGTGTTGTACCATCCATGCGGCGAGTATCGAAGTTGTGAATGACTGTCATCACTTTTAGTCGGGTTTCATCAAAGCCCTTTTGATTATGATTAATTTGAGATAAAACCCCATTACGCCCTTCCACTTGCGAAGAAGCTCGCTGAAATTTTGCAGTCAAAAAAAGTGCTTTATTTTTAAGTGCTTCCTTTTCTTGCTTAGCAAGTTGCTCTGCCATTTGACTTGAGAAGGCCTTTGTAAAATCTATTTGCTGCTTAATAAAACTTCGTTGAGGCGCATATTTAGTTTTTCTCAAAGCTTGTTCCCAATAAGTTAGGGGAAGTAAAAAACGACAAAACCACTCTCTTGTTTGTTGCTCAAGTTGCAAGGAATTTAATTGCTCTGTAACTAAATCATGCCACAAAGGAATAACCGCTACCACATCCGCTAATTGATTTTTTGATTTACGAAATAATTGATAAGTATCTTTAATTTGACACGCTTCAATTACTTGCTCAAGATTGAAAAGGGTGGTATTCATTTCAAACATGGCACTTTGCTGAGTCTGAATCCTATTTCCTTGTGTATAAGGATGTATGATTTGACTAATATTGCTCATACTTTCTACATATAAATCTGTATGAAACTGAATAGCGGCATAGGCTTCCTTTTGTGATTTAATGATTTTAATACATTTTCCTTCAATATTTTTCGATTCTAATTCCTTGATAGCCAATCTACTACTACGCAATTTAGAACTTAACGCTAGGCACAATAATTTATTGATATTATATTTGAAATGAAAAATATCAGCTACACTTGGAACTTTATTTCTCTGCGTCGCTAAATTTATCAATGCTTTTGCTCGATCACTCACAAAATATAGAATCTCACAGTTAGGCAGTAAGCTCAAAAGTTTTTTTTATATGGCTATCCCATGTAACTGCGTCTCTTTTTTCACTTTCTTTCTCAACAAATATATAGCCGCTTGATAATTCTTGGCATACTAGATACATCTTATCAAACCACGTTTCATCTACTCCAAGTATTAATTTTATCTCTGCTATTTTTTCTACCATGTCTGACTCAACAGCTTGTTGATAACTCAATATTAATCTTTCTACTCTTTTGATTATTTTTAGTATCGTCGTTTCTGATACCCCTGTGTAACGGTTTAATTCTAGTAATTCAAAAAACTCCCGTAAACGACCCGAGCCATTGCCTGATTTTAGGGCAAACATATATACTGTGCCTACAACCAAGCGTATTATAAAATTCATTCCTGCTTCTGTTTCCCAAAAATCTGTCCCACTGCCTGCTACTCGATTCGATATTTTTCCTTTGTGATAATGTACTGTGCTTTTGGGTATGCCCGTTTCTGCCGATATTTGACGTACCGTCTTTGATTGACGGGTAAATATATTTCGTATCTTTTTTAATAAAATCATAAGACCCTTTTTTTGTGGCTCTAAGTTAACTCCTTTTCGCTAATTTTGTCCAACTTTACGTGGGTAGCCGAAATACCCCAGCAAAATAGAATACCTTGAAAAAGGATTAATAAAATTCTTAGATTCATATGAAAGCAAGGGAATTACTTCCATAGCGTTTCCAACTCTTGGAGCAAGTCACGGAGGCATACCTGTCGAAACTTCAATTGAGATAATGGAGAAATATCTAAGCAAATGCGACATTGAAATTGAGATATATAAATATGATGCGAATGCTTACGATGATTTATTTATATCCTTTAAAGAAAGATGGCAAAATCATACAGAAAAAGAACTTACATTGATAACAGGTTTACGGTCAAATGCACTCAGTAAAATAAGTTCCGCGTTAGAGAATCAAGAAATTAAAAGTCTAAGTAGACTTTTAACAGTAAAAGGTATTGGAGATAAGACATTGACAAAAGCATTTGCTTTCATTCGTAATAAAAAAGACAATAATACAAACAACACATTGTTCTAAACCCATTCAAAATCAATAAAAATGCTCTACCTCGAACTAGCAATAATTGCTCTAATTGTCATTCTACAAATTTACTTTTTCGTTTCTGCAAGATTGAGATTAAGTGAATTACATAATTTTTTTCCCTCTGAATTAGATGCCTTTGCTATTGTAAACCTTAACATTCCTAAACAATTATTGAAAGATAACCAAGAGTTTCAATCATTTGTTAAAAGTATTAATAAAAGTGCAGATAATCGTGGCTGGGAAAACGAAGAGACAGAAAAAGTTGAAGTATTGGCTTTGGATGAAGCGACTAAAAACAAACATAAGCAATTTACGGAGGTCGTGAACTCAACAAACTCTTACCTATGCAAGAATAAAGGAGCAGCAGCAGATTTTAATATTTTGCAAGATATCTGCGAAAGATATATTCAAAGGTTAGATAACAACATCGGAAATTTAATAACTGTTCCTTTATACATAGGGCTTGCCGGAACGTTTGTAGGTATTATCGTAGGACTTTGGGGTATTGAATTTACCGACGCATCAGGCTCTATAAATTCTGCAAGTATTGATGAACTCCTAAAAGGAGTAATTGCTGCAATGGTCGCCAGTTTACTTGGGCTTGTTCTAACCGTTATCAATACCGCTCATACCTATAAAATTTCTGTTTACAAAAACGATACGGACAAAAATCAATATTATGATTTTGTACAACGTGAATTACTCCCCGTATTGAACGTAGGTATGGCAGGAAGTTTATCTTCATTTAAGGGCATTCTCAATAATTTTATCTCGAAGTTTGGAGAGAATATTAGTGAATACCATGATACTGCTGCTTTGTTGAATGACAACCTTTCTAAACAGCATTTTGTATTAGAGGAGATTAATAAGTTAAGTCTGACAAAGACATCATCAATAATTGCAGAAACATTTTCAGATTTAAAAGATTCTTCTGAACAACTTAAAATGTTTATTAGTTACCAGCAAGAGTTAAATCAAAACATTATTGACGCTCAACAAGTCGTAAGAGGATTGAATACAACTATGGACAAATATCAAAATTTCAACTCCAATCTTGAAGCAATAAGTCAAAATGTAAATTCTGCAATTGAGCTCCAACGACAATTAAAAAATAGTTTAGAATTGCATTTTCCAACAATAAACGATCATAAAGAAATTTGGAGAAGTCAAGTAGATGAAATTAACTCTGATATTAAAAATGTTTACAAAGAATTAGCTGAATACTTCAAAATTTCTACACATAACATCCAAGAATTTGTAAACAAAAACGATAATTTTTTCGCAGGACAAACTGACACACAAAATGCGATAAAGGTAATAGTTGAAACCGCCAAAATACAAAATGACCAATTCAAAAACCTGAATAATCATATGATTGAAATCAGAAATGATTTACGAGGTTCTCAATGGTCGTCATTGAATTTAAACAAGGATTTGGTGGATGCTGTAAAAAACATGACCCTTAAGTTATCTAAACTAGAAATCATTTCCTCAAATCATAAAGGGTAATTATGGCAAAAGTAAAAGAAAAGAAAAAGGACTTCTTTTGGCTAAGTTATTCGGATTTAATGACAAGTTTATTTTTTGTGATGCTTGTTTTGTTTGTATTGGTTTACAGTATGCAAAGTAAAATCATCAAAGAAAGTTGCGATTTTTAAATATTTTGGATTATTTTTCATTTGTCATAGTATACTTTAAATTATGTATAATCATGAGCCAAAAAAATATGCCTGCCCATTCTGCGGAATAGTAGACGGCTCATTTGATGCACTTACTGCAGAGAGTGATGTAGTCTACAAAAGCCAATTTGTTACAGCATTTATTGGTTCAAGGTGGTGGCTGGGGAATGAAGGGAGTGTAATCGTCATACCCAATGAGCACTTTGAAAATATTTATGATATTCCTGTTTTGCAAGAAGATGGCAGTTTACGAAATGAACAATTGGTCGCACTACGATCCGTGCATGGCCCTATTGTCAGAATGGGCGAAAAGGAAGCGGTTGCTTTACGCTTGGCTCGATTAGAAGACCCCGGACACATGCTTGGCCAATGGAAAGAAATGG
>ENA-ORXT01005882-ORXT01005882.1-marine-metagenome-genome-assembly--contig:-NODE-5882-length-11757-cov-2.725171_pt1 | contig 11757 bp, 10 predicted proteins | sample MGYA00237868_ERZ511482 | MGnify/ENA metagenome assembly ERZ511482 | reverse complement strand
GCCAAATAACACCGCCAAAACAAATGGCTCAGGGTTGAGTCCCAGGCTGTTGGCAATACTCACCGCAATGGGCGTTCCAATCACCGCGGCCGCATTGTTTGACACCACATTGGTAAAAATCGCCATTAGCAATATGAGCCCACTCAAAATAACCGATGCGGATGCGCCCGAAGTCACTAAGACAAAGCCATCAGCGACAAAGCCACTCGCCCCGGTCACGGTCATAGCCTGCCCTAACGCCAGACTAGATACCACAATCATTATGACCGGGGTATTTAATGAGCGCGCGATATCGCTCCAAGTCATACACTTGCTAAGCAGCATCAGTAACACCCCAATGACAGCACTCACAGCAATGGGCATCAAGCCTAGTGAAGCGGTCAGAATAACCACAAACAAAATACCAATGGCCAATGGGGCTTTCTCCGACTGTGGTAACTCAATCTGACTGTCCAATACTAAAAACTCATGCTCTAACTTAAGCTGGTTAATATCTTCACGGCTGCCCTGAGCTAATAAAATATCGCCCAGTTTCAAACGCAGATTGCCCAAGCCTCGGGGCATTTCACTCACTTTGCCGCCACTTCGGTGCACTGCCAATGCAATCATTTTGTAGTTTTCAATGAAACGCGTGGACTGCAAGGTCTTACCTAACAGCGGTGAACGTTGATCTATAATCACTTCGATAACAGACTGCTCGACATCGTTTAGTGGATTTTCCTCATCAATCCGCTGATTTTTGGCGTATAGCACCGTATCCGTTGCCAGTTCAAATGACTTGAGTTGTTCAGGCGTGTCGTGCACTAAAATTTTGTCCCCTGCCCGAATGACCACATCGGGCAACGGCACCACATATGACGTCTCCGTGCGACGAATCTTGTCCACTTTCAACTCGCCGTCAGTGGCATTGATTAACGTATCCAATGTTCTGCCAACTGCACTGCTGTCTTCTGTTACCAGCAGCTGCGCGGTATAAACACGGCTACTCGCATCCGTTAGCGGGATTTCACGCTTAGGCAAAATACGCGGCGCGATTTGCCATAGAAAGCCCAAGCCAATCACCGACCCCATGAGTGCGGGCAGAAAGAAATCAAACACGCCCATTCTGGCTAAGCCTAAATCGTTTGCGACAGTGACGACCAGCAAGTTGGTTGAAGTGCCGATGGTGGTGCCCATCCCCCCAATCAAACTGGCAAAACCCATTGGCATCAGCAAGGCTGACGGATTGGAATTAGTGCGCAATGCCACACTAACTAAAATGGGAATCAGTAACACCACAATCGGTGTGTTGTTGATAAAAGCACTGAGGCCTGCGGCAATGAGCAAGGTAGAAAGCAGAGAGATCGAGGGGCTGTATTTCCACATGCGGGAAAGTGCATGCCCTATGGGTTCCAGCGCGCCCGTTTTAACCAAGCCAGTACCCACAATCATTAAGGCACAAACGGAAATTAAGGCTTCGTGGCCAAATCCATGGAAGAAGTCCACCACTTTAAAAAGCTTAAGTTCACCTTTGACTTCATAATGGTAAGGAAAGATTGAAAAACCAAGCACCAATAGACAGAGAACGATCAGCGCTGAGGTTTGCAGGAGAATTTTTTCACGGGTGAAGAGAATTAATGCGAAGAATGTCAAAGCCAATACGGCAATTGCATGGGGATCTGGCATCTATTGGGTCAACCTCATGTTCAGATAAAGGAATGCAACCCGGAGGTGCGGAAAGGGACAATAACCCTTATTCCGGGTCGTATTCACAAAGCAAGCGAGCTAGTCTATAAGTTTGCGCTTGCCAATACCAGCACAATGCGTTTTAACTAATTGACCAGTTTGCCGACAGCGTAACACTAGGTGCCAAAGTGCCATTACCATCACATCCATTTCTTTTTCTTGAAAAACCAGATTTGCCCCCCGACAATAATGACCAAGGCGATACAAAAAATTACAAACGAGCCGCTGTAGTCAGCCCCCGGAATACCGCCAACATTAATTCCTAATAGACCAGTCAAAAATCCCAGTGGTAAGAAAACAGCGGAAACGATGGAAAGGACATACATGGTGTTATCCATCTTTTCAGACAAACGACTCGTTAACTCTTCTTGTATTACTACAGCTCGCTCTCTGGTCAAATCGAGGTCTTCCACAAAACGTGTCATACGATCAGCACTTTCTCTCAGTCGCATCCGGTCCATTTCACTAAGCCAGTCCAGTTTTTCATTAAATAATCGGGTGATCGCTTCTCTTTGAGGCGCAATAAAGCGACGCAGACCAACATTATGACGCCGTAGTTGAGCAATTTTTGGGCGTAGTTCATGCGATTCCCGGATCAATACCTGATCCTCTAAATCGTCCACTTCATCACTTTGTTGCTCAATCACATTGACCATGCCATCGACCATTCTATCGGTGAGTGTCTCAACAAATTCACTGGCATCACACGGCCCTTTGCCTTTTTCGATGGCCTGTCTGATTTCATTGGCCGTCATCAAGCGTCTTCGACGGGTACTGATAATGCGTTTACCATCGCTCCATAAGCGGATAGACACCATGTCTTCACTTTCTGATTCAGGGTGTGGGTTGATGCCACGTAAGGTTAATAATAAACCGTCGCCACTGCGCATACTGCGAGGACGAGTTTCCTCTGCCAGCAAGGCTTCGGCTGATATCTCATCAAGCCCACTTTCGTTCAACAGCCATTCCTGCACCACCGAATTGCTGTATTCTAAGTGAATCCAAATCATTCCATGCTCGGGTTTCCACTGTTCAATTTGCTCCCAATCCTGAATGGTTCCGCCACCTTTGCCGTCCAATAAGTAGGAATAAAGCAACCCAGTATCATCTGACATAGTGTTCTCCGGTTTTTAGATCATCATTTAGAGCATCTGGCCATGCATTACGATTTTGCGGCGTCCGATGGTTCATTCACAATAGACACCTTTAAATTGCTGGTATCGACAAGATGCAAGTCACGCTGAGGATAAGGTATCTCGATATTATGCGCATGAAATTTTTCCCAAACTTTATGCAGCGCCTCGCTTTTTATATTGGCACAACCGTTCATTGGGTCATTGATCCAGAAGCGTAGCTCCAGATCCACTGAATTGTCACCAAAGCCTTTTAGCAGGCAAGCCGGAGCTGGTGTCTTTAATGCGCGCGGTATCTCACCGATAGCCTCTATACACAGCGCAATGGCCTTATTAATATCAGAGTTGTAATGCACCCCAATGGGTATGCGCAGCCTCACATTGTTATTGCTGTAGGACCAGTTCTCCACTGGCTGATTGATCAAATCATCATTGGGGACTAACTGCTCAATACCATCCCGCGTCAGCATGGAAACATAGCGGGAACTCAGATAGTTTACCTTGCCGTATTTACCGTTCATCACGATGGTATCACCCGGTTTAATGGACTTATCCATTAACAAAATAATGCCCGCTATCAGGTTTGAAAAGACTTTTTGCAAGCCCAGTCCGATACCCACACCGATCGCGCCACCAAACACCGCAAAGGTGGTGAGGCTTATTCCGACCACTTTTAGGCCAGCTAAAAAAGCAATGGTTATTAGGAAAAACTTGGATAGCTTACTAAACAGTGCCTGAGCAGAGCCGCTGATGTTTCGGTTATTAACGATCAAGCGCTCAATGATGGAGTAAACGAGCATCGCCAGCCAAATCATCGCACCCACCGATAAAGCCGATGACACCACGTCATATAAGGACAAGGACTCTTTTTCAGTGCCCAACGTTATACCATCCATATACTCAATGGTGGATGGCAAATAGCCGATAATTTTTAAGGCGGCAATAATCCAGATAACGGTGGCGACCGACCGGCTAATAAACGGATTTTCGATAAAAGCCGAACCAAAACGAATAATTAACCAAGCCATGGATAAGCTTCTGACCGTGGTTAATACGATATGACGGTTCTCCAGGCTGTCATAAATCATTTCAAACGTGAAAACCCAGACGATAAAAATCAGTGGAAACGCCAGTCGCTGCATCAGGCGATATAAAATAGCTCTTAGGCGATACACCCGTGCCTTAACCGGTAGCATCTCTAGTTTTTTATTGATGATCTGAACCAAGAGAAAGGTAATCACCAACCCTGTGATCACAATACCGTACTGGGTAATCCTCTCGGTATTAAGCAGATTACTGCTTATCCATGAGGTCATCGTTTTTAGAAATTCTGTGACAGCGGTATCGGATGGCATGACGTATCCTATAAATTTTACAACCCCGTGTGCAACTTTCCTAACTCAAGAAGCACATGAGTTATCTCCCAATTGTGAAAATCACTAGCTAATGTGATCATACAGAGTAATCAACTGTACACACTAAGGCTGGTGTTTTGCCAGCCTTAGTCCATTATTGCCGCACCTGTTTATTTGGACGACATGATGTTTATTAAAGTCACAAGTGATTTTACTAGTTTTCAACCTATTTAAGAGTTAAGAATTTAAGGTTAAGAAAGATTGAGAAGTGATGACAATTCAGGGTCGGCGACCCTGGCGATAAAATAAATGTGACTTCTGTCTAAGGGTAGAAGTCAAACGAATAACCGACCAGCTCAGAAGGCTGATTGAAGATTTGCAGTTTATCTTATTATTAATATTTTATTGATTTGTGGTACTTTGCCCAATACAAACCCCCTAATTAATTGAAATATGTCGTTAAAAACTATTGATGATGAAGCGTTGATAGAACGCTGTCAGGCTGAACTGCCTTATGTTGTCACCGGATTTGAAGAGCTCGTCAGGCGTTATCAGAAGCCACTATTTGCTATGTGCAGACGCTATCTTTCGGTTGAAAGCGACGCTGAAGATGCCACTCAAGAGATCTTTATGAAGGTATTTCACAGTCTGCCTGACTTTGAACAGCGCTCTACTTTTAAGACCTGGCTGTTTAGCATTGCCATCAATCATTGCAAGACGGTATTGAGCAATAACAAGCGACAGCGGGAACGGTATATTAATGACGAAGAGAGCATCATTACCGCAGCGGATGAAGGCGGCGATGGAGAGGTTCTTTTGGCGTCAGAGGATGAAAAAAACTGTGTTCAGCGGGTGATAGCCAAAATGAAAATATCCGAACGGGATTTGATCTTGCTACGCTTTACCAGTGAACTGCCTCTGGAAGACATCGCTGGAATCTTAGGCAAACAGTTAAGTGCCACCAAAATGAGTTTTTATCGCACGCTGGAAAAATTTAAGCGTTTACACGAGAAATATTGCACATGAACCAACAGGACCTGGATGATGAAGTAAAAACCATCTTCCGCAAAAGCCGCCTTGCTACCACCCATACTTCACGGTTTCGCTTGACGGAAATACTCAAACGCGGCCTCCATGAACTGGCATTACGAGACCTGTTAAACCTGCTCGGTCACATGATGTTTGTCATGTTCACGCTATTCTCGACATTGGCGAAAGCTCTGTTCAAACCCAAACCCGTTAAGAGGGCGAACAATGTCTAATGAAACCATTCAAACCGTTGGAAAATTCCAAAGCACCGTGGTCGACAATATGAGCGATCAGTGGAACCAGCTGATTACGTTTCTGCCGCATCTGGTGGGGGCACTGGTTATTCTGTTGATAGGCTTTGTTGTTGCATTTATTTTTAAGAAAGTTGGTACCACCCTGTTCCGACGCTTAGGTTTAGACCGTTTTGGTAAAACCGCTGGAGTCTCCGACGTAATGGGGGATGCGGGCTTGACGCGGCGACCCTCAATACTTGCCGGTAAGATTATCTTTTGGTTTGTGCTGTTTATTTTCTTGGTTCCGGCTGCGAATTCTCTAGGTCTGGATGAGCTGGTTAGAATCTTTAAAGGCTTTATCAGCTTTTTACCAAAAATCTTTATCGCTTTAGTCGTCATCATTCTAGGCATTATGTTCGCCCAATACCTGCGGCGACTGATCGCTGAGAAACCCGCGACGCTGGGTTCTAACTCGGCCAAAACACTGGGCAATCTGGTTTATGGGGTCATGGTGACCGTTATCGTACTGGTCGCACTAGAGCAACTGGATATAGAAACTTCCTTGCTCTACAACATCATCACCTTGGTCGTGGGTGGCATTATGTTAGGGCTGGCGTTAGCCGTGGGTTTAGGGTCACGTGAAGTCGCTGGTAACCTGCTAGCGGGTGTGTATGCCAGAGAGCAGTTTAGTCCTGAGACACGTCTGGAGATCGGCGATATAGAAGGCAAAATTATTGAAATTAACACCTTAAATACCTTGATAATCACTGCGGACGATACGACGATTTCTCTGCCTAATTCGAAACTATACAGCTCCATAATCACCATATTTCCACAGCAATAAAGGCTTTAAAGACTATCTTACCGGCGGTGTGGTGTTGACGACTGCCACCGATGTAGTAGGATTCATCAGTTTTCTAGGATTGGCAACCATTGGCAACTCTGTTTCTGGCGTAAACTAATGAAAAACGTAAATAATCAAAATAATGTTCATCGCATTGTCATTGTAGGCGGCGGTGCGGGTGGCCTGTCGCTGGTTTCTCGACTTGGCAGACACTACCGACGCAACGATGCCGTTGAAGTGATGTTGGTAGATGTCAATTCCACCCATCTATGGAAGCCGCTGTTGCACGAAGTGGCTACCGGCTCGCTGGATGGAAACCATGATGAAATTAGCTATGTCACACTCGCCAGAAAGCACGGTTTTCGTTTTGTGTTGGGTGAGTTCAAGTCAATCGATACCGAGGCAAAATCTATTGCGATTGAAATGGACTATGGTGACGCCGACCTAGCGGCCACTCAGCGCTCAATAGATTACGACCAGATCGTCCTGGCAATTGGCAGTCGTAGTCACGACTTTGGCGTGCCTGGCGTATTGCAGCATGCCATTTTACTCGACGATAGAAGCAAGGCAGAGCAATTTCACCGACGTTTTCTCGCTAACCTGCACCGGATAAACGACGCGACTGTGTCTGATATCGGGCAGCTATCTGTGGTTATCATTGGTGGCGGCGCGACGGGCGTTGAGCTGGCGGCGGATCTTCACAATGTCGCCTCACAATTAGAAGACTTCGGATTTGATCGCTTTAACCCTGAGAAACTGGATGTCACACTGCTGGAAGCGAGCCCGCGGGTACTGGGAGCATTGCCAGAGCGTATCAGCGATTCCGTAACCGCCGCGCTGAGCGAACTGGAGGTTTCAGTTATTACGGGCGCTACGGTAACTGAAATTACGGCTGATGAGGTAAAAACTAAAGATGGCCAGTGTTACCCGGCGAATTTAACGGTGTGGGCGGCAGGTGTCTGCGCACCGGCATCATTGGACAAGTCTGGGTTGCCGGTAGATTCAATCGGCCGCGTGAAAACAACCCCGTTCCTGAATATTGAAGAATATCCTGAGGTTTTTGTCATTGGCGATTGCTGTCACCGTGAAATGCCTGCGGCGGCAGGAACGGATACTGCCGGGACTAAGCCAGCAACCGTGCCGCCTCGCGCGCAGTCAGCCCACCAAATGGCTACAACCGTGTACAACAATATACGTAAACAATTCACCAATGGCTCATTGCAAGCATTTAACTATCAGGATTATGGTTCACTCGTTAACTTGAGTCGGTACACCACCGTTGGTAATTTAATGAAAAACGCTTTGTTTATCGATGGCTGGATAGCAAAAGTCGCCTACCGTTTGTTGTATAGAAGACACCAAGTTGCCGTTCATGGGCTGTTTGCGACGGGTCTAATTATGATTGGTGATCGCATTCACCGCGCAACTCACAGTCATTTGAAACTTCATTAAATCTAACCACGCGAGCTAGCAAGATCACGCCCAATGTTTAGGTGGAGTAGACTTTTCGGTCAAAATACTACCTAAAGCCAAAATATTTGCTTTAAGTGAATCCACTTCCTAATTGAGATGCGTAAGGGTTTTTTCTCAAACTATTAGAATATATTTATTAAAAATAAAAATATTTGTGACTTGTAAGCATGAGCCTTCGTCTCAATTATACAACAACTTGATGTCGGACATTTCCACATCCCCCCAAATTTATTATTACATTAAAATTACAGTGAGTATTTAGAATGAACGTACCAAAGCAGCTAGCCCTATCCGTTAGCATCGCTGTTGCAGCTATGGCAACCAGCGCAGTAGCAGAAGTTACCCTCTATGACTATACAGAAGCGACTAGTGCCTACACCGATGCCTATGTGAATGGGCAGTTCAATGCCACCGATGGTAATGGTCATGATCAAACCGCTTATAACGCTGACCTGAATTTGAGCTATGAGAAGGTAATCAGTACACCTGATCGCAATATAGGAACCAGGTTTAATGCAAACGGTTCGATTAACCGTGCTTCAACTCAGGGTGCGGGTTCCGTGAGTAACTACATAATGAATGGTAGTGTCACGCTGGATAACTATTTCCGCTCAGGTTCAAAAGGTGCTTTCTGGTACGGATCGGGTGAAGTCGGCATCAAAAAAGGCCAGGATGACCCGTTCAGTAAGCTTGGTGTGGGTTTAGGTTATGGCCGTGTCGTTAATGTTACCCCAATGGCCAAAGCGATTCGCTTAGTTGAAGCACTGAAGCAGCAGGGCGCGTTAAGGTCAACGCCGAGTAAAGCCACGTACCAAGCCATTGCCAATATCATTGCCCGTGAAGCTGAGTACAAATCTAAATTTGGTTTTGCCAAATACGAGCAAAACTGGATCACAGACATTGAAAGTACGTTGGTTGCCAGCGGACAGGTGAATGGCTCACTAAACGCAGCAGGCATTATTGAGTCACGGGATGTGTTGATCAATGAGCGCATCTCTACCCGTAAACACGGCTGGTTAGTTCGTGCCGGTTTAGGCATCGTGTTGACTAACTTTGACGGATCGGATGGTGGTGATCCATCACTAGACATTGGCGCTGAGTATCACCGTCCATTGAACAACCGCACACAGTTTTCTAATGTGGCTAGCATGTCAAGCATTTATGGTGACGATGACCCGAGCTATCGCTTAACCAACAACCTATCATTGACTCATGAAATGACTGACAAAATCGACTGGGAAAATACCTGGACGCTGGATTACAACAAAGCGGGCACAGCGAATGCCAACGATGTGACAAACAATACATTGGCATCGACTTTCCGCTACTACCTTGACAATCAGTTAGATCTTAACGTGACAGCCAAAGCGTCTAAACTCGACGATGGCATTGGTAACAATGGTAACGATGATGTAGACACCTCATTAAACGTGGGTGTGAGCTACCGTTTGAGATAAAAAAAGTGTCGCTAGATTGTTAGGACTGGCGCAGAGTGAACATTCCCCTCATTCTGCGCCTTTTTTATATTTTGGTGTTAGCAACGCTTCATATGATAGAAAAGCATTGACCCGCTGCCGCGTTTTGCGCGCAATCTTCAAAGATATATTCACCTTCCACGATGGTCGCCTCGCTGGGTAGCGTTGTTTTCCAGAACTGATCAACAAAGGGTTCTGGGTATACTTGCAATGCTAATTCAATAATTTGCCGATACGCAGCCAGCGTGATGCCGTAATGTTGTTTATCGTCGGCAGGTACGCGGTAGGTGTAGGCCTGAATTAACTGACCCTCTCCAACATCCAGTTCAACCAGACTGCGTTCATAGCAGCATTCTCTAATATCCAGTTGCAGCAATTCACGTTCACTTACTTTGATCGCGACGCCATTACAGCCATTGCCTATGCGTTCCGTCAGATCCAGAAACAAGGCATCGCTAGGTCTTAGGCGGCCATTGTGGAGTAGCTTCACATCACCCTGTGCTGTCCAGCTGCGCACGTGGTTCTGGATGACGGCACAACATACATCCTGACTACTCAAGGAACGTCCTAAGGTTTTTTCGGCGCTGGATCGACATATTAATGATCCATATCCAAAGATAATTGGCATTTTTTCCTTTAGGCCTTAGCTGAGTAAGAGTAGAACAGACGGTATTCGGGTGATTATATATTAAGGAGGGATCATGCCAAGACTTGAAGGAAAGATTTCGAACGGTAAATCCAATTTCTAATATTAGTGCGTAACAACACCTGAGCACCACAACAGCCGTTGTCGTGCATCAGTACCAAATTGGAGAAACGATATGATTAAGGGATTATTAATTACAACAGCATTTGCTTTAGGATTCGCTGTACAGGCGGTCGCTTTAGCCGGTAGTCACGGCGACAAATTAGCCGTGATGGGTGAAGATCAGGATGTATCAGGTGGCACGGTAACCGCATCAAAAGTTATGGCCGGCGCTAACGGTTGGCTAGTGGTTCATCGCACGGATAAAAAAATGAAACCAGGCCCCGTGGTTGCCCATGCACCCCTGAAGAAAGGTGAAAATAACGAAGTCAATGCCATTCTTACTGAAGAAGTGAAAGCCGGTGAAATGCTCATGCTAATGCTGCATGCTGAAGACGGCGGCACAAAAACAGGTATCTTTGAGTATACCTTAGGTGCCAAAGAAGATGGCCCGGTAAAGGTTGATGGTAAGCTGGTTACAGCGGTTATCACCGCTCAATAACAACGCTGCTTTGTAGTGTAAAAAAGAGGACAGGTAACTGCCCTCTTTTTTTATGATATCAACTTAATGGCTTTGTATACGGCTGTGCGTATCAACGCAGACTGACATTTGAACTTATACAAGCTGACTCGCTTAATATTGCAGGACTTTGAACGGTAAAATACGTTTTCCTCCAGGCGGTTCTAAGCAGAGCCTGTGCCCGGCGCATAATGGTTTTTACGCTACCCAGTGGTTTACCTGTGTGCGCCGCTATTTCGGTGTGCGACATCCCCTGGAAAAAGGCCAGTACGATCATCTGGCGTTCTGTATTATCGAGCACTTTCAATAAATCATTTAATATTGTGACGGTCTCAGCACCCAAGGCCTCCGTTAACGGCCCGGGCTCAGCCTCGTCCACCATATCCAATGCTTCTAACAGAGGCAGCTGATGTTTAGTCGCCGAGTTTTCCCGTCTAAGCGCATCAATTGCCCTACTGCGGGCTATCATCATCAGCCAGGTCATCGGAGCTGCCAATTCAGCATCATAATTGACTGCGGTTCGCCATACCTGCATGTAGGCGTCACTAGCAACTTCTTCGGCAAGCTGCTGGTTAGCCGTAATTTTCATAATAAAACCAAAGGTTCGGCTAATCGTTACATCATAGAATTGACTAAATGCCTGTTGATCTCCATCGGCAATTCGGTTCAGCATGGCGTAGAGCGCTGTTTGATCAGTCGCCATTGGTTCTCCCCGGTATTTTTGTCCATAAACTTAACCACCGGATTAAGCAGTGGTTATTAGAGACACGAGTCGAACCTTAGATAAGTTTCAAATTTCAACAACGGTTGCAGTCGTTAATACGGCACCGGTAGGGCTTCCCGTTGGCGACCCCCCCGCAGGCTCATCACTAATGGCCAGTGTTGATCCGACAATCACCGAAGATAAATCTTTGCTAAGGGCAATATTTTGTTTATTGATTACGCTCAGAATACCCAAAGAAACCGGTGGATTATCTCCCGCTATCAACCAAAGCTCACGAGAGCGGCCAGCGACAGGCACTGCTTTTGTCGATAACACTTGTAGCAAGTTTTGCGTCTGATCATAACGCGCAATCACCTGGAGTGATTGATCCTCTGTTTCAAGACTTGCTGTGTAATCTGCCTGGAACAGAGTTTGCTGTGATTGGTAAAAAATAAATCCGATTAGGCCGGCAAGCACTAAACTGCTCACCAAGTTTACTGGCCAGAACCATGAGGACTTAGG
>ENA-ORXT01005881-ORXT01005881.1-marine-metagenome-genome-assembly--contig:-NODE-5881-length-11760-cov-4.096294_pt1 | contig 11760 bp, 10 predicted proteins | sample MGYA00237868_ERZ511482 | MGnify/ENA metagenome assembly ERZ511482 | reverse complement strand
AATAATTATAAGGTACTTGAAACTTCCTTTTGAATAAAACTAACACCGTATTAGACGATCCTATTATTCCAGCATTTAATACACCAGAACATAAATTTAATGTTGGTCTTTCTGGAAGAGATATTCAATTGGCGATTGGTTCTTTAAATTTAAGAAACTGGGGATTCAATATCAATTATAAATGGATCGAAGGATTCTTGTTTGAAGGATCGCCTCAATTTACGGGGCTTATACCTACCTATGATTTATTAGATGCTCAGATTAATTTCCGTTTACCTGCTTGGAATACGACCTTTAAAGTAGGTGCATCGAATGTATTGAACAACCTTCAATTCCAAACTTATGGTGGTCCTAGAATCGGAAGATTGGCTTATGTTACTATTTCTTATGATTGGAGAAAAAAATAATATTTAAGTATTTGTCAAATAGTAGTGTTACCTTTTCCATTAATTTTCATCCAATATTTAGGAAGAATATTTTATTCTACCAATTTTATTCAAAAAAATACTATCACATAATAATCCCTATTTATGAAGCATTTATACTTTTTAATTATTCTTTTATTTGTCTCTAGCGCATTGGCTGGCCAGACCCGTTATATAGACAAGATTTTTGATGAAGTTCAGAGAACAGACAGTATTGTTTATTGCAACAATTCATATTTCAGTTTACTCGCAAGTAATTTTGATTCTCCCCTACCAATTCATATGAATGTCTATGAACCAGTTGGTGATACAGAAACCGAAAGACCTGTAGTGATTTATGCTCATACAGGAAACTTTTTACCGAATCCAGCAAATGGTGTGATTGGAGGAACATTCAATGATTCTTGTGTTGTTTACACTTGTATGGAATTGGCAAAACGTGGCTTTGTTGCCATTGCTGCTGACTATCGACTTGGATGGAATCCTCTTGCGCCTACGCAACCAGAAAGAGCTAAGTCAATCATTCGTGCAGCTTATAGAGGTGTGCAGGATATGCGTGCTCTAAATCGTTATTTGAGAATAACTTACTCAGAAGAAGGAAATCCTTTTGGGATTGATACTGGAAGATTGGTTTTATACGGTCAAGGTACTGGTGGATATATATCTTTAGCAGTTGCTTCATTGGACGACTATAATGAAATTTTAATCAACAAATTCTTTTCTGAAGATGGTCTACCTATGGTTCAAGAAGCTATAGATGGAAATATTTTTGGTACATCTGTAGGAACCAACGCTAATGGTCTAATTGTAAACCATATTACCAACCCAGGTTACAATAGTGATTATCATATGACTATAAATCTAGGTGGGGCTGTTGGTGACTCTTCTTGGATTGACGAAAATACAGTACCTACCATTTCGGTTCAATCGCCTCTTGATCAATTTGCTCCTTATACACAAGGTTTTGTCCTTGTTTCTGGCAATCAGAACCTTCAAGTAGTAGAGGTTCAAGGTGCCTATGTTAATCAACAAAAACTAAACAATTTGGGTGTCAATGATGTTTTTCAGGATCCATTGACAGATCCAATCTCAAATTATGTCAACAGCATCAATGACGGTCATTATGGACTTTTCCCAATCGGCAGTCTGAGTGCTTCGGACTCTGCTCCCTGGGAATGGTACGATCCTGCGCTCAACCCGAATGCAGACCCAAATGCTCCTTTACAAACCTTAGAGGAATTAAGAGAAAGAGGTATGTTGGTGGTTGATTCAATCTTGACCTATTTTACAGCGCGTGCATACAATGTACTAGACTTGGCTCCTCCAATGGCAATCATAAATGTTTCACAAGAAAGTCTGAACTTTGGCTTTGTTGATATAAACGATACTAGAGACAGAACACTTACCATTACCAACGATGGTGATGCTACTCTAGAAGTTAGTGATATTATGATTAACAGCACTCTGTTTACAGCAGATGTTAGTGCCTTTTCTTTAGAGCCAGGCGAAAGTATGGATGTTGTAATAAGTTTTACGCCAACAGCAGCAGGCATATATAATGGCAACATTACATTGACAACCAATTTAGGAGAAACAGTTGTTCCTTTTACAGCGGAAGCGGTTGCTGAAACAGTCTTTGCTGCTAGTGCTGATGCAACTGATTTAGATTTTGGGACATTTGCGACTGGTGAAACGGAAGAAATAGTCGTTACTGTAAACAATGATGGTACAGGTCCATTTACCGTTACAGCTGCTAGTGTTGGTACTGCTGAATATGCAGTTGTTGGAGATTTGGTAGAAATTCCAGTTGGTGGGTCTGCTGCCTTTACAGTCAGTTTTTCTCCTCCAAATCCAGGTGTTTATTCAGATGTATTGACCATAACGACAGATGCAACGGAACCGATTACAGTTACTTTAGTTGGTGGCGGAATTTGGGTTACGGGTATCAATGAAGTATTTAACACTAAAATCAATGTTTACCCAAATCCTTCTAACGGACAAATTCAGCTTGATATGGCGGACTTTTCTGTTGGTACACAACCTGTCTTAGTGACCATTTATGATGCTGTTGGTAAAATGGTTGGATACCAAATGGTTGAAAATGTACCTTCGCAATCATTGGATTTATCAATACTAGATAGTGGTATTTATTTTCTTAGATTAGATGGTGAGCAAGGCAGTGCTTTGAAAAAAATTACGGTATTCTAGTTTTTTGATTACTATCGTTAATTTATATAAAACGCCTGATTGTTGTTCGTACAATCAGGCGTTTTTTCATTAAAAAATATGCGTTCAAAACTTAATAAATTCTATTGAATTGTCCCAAGTTGGCTACCCGTCTAAAGTTGCCTGATATTTTTTCTAAACCACCCCTCGACCGCAGCGGCGCTTCAATATTTTTATTAAATCACTAACTACACTGTAATAAAGAAATACAAATCTATTAATCTTTTACTCGATTAAATTTCATGGCTTTTAGCATCCAATCAGGTAATGGTTTTTCCGGGTCTCTTTTTTGAAGACTTTTATACCAGCCTATTTTTTTGAGTAATGGAATTTTATACGCCTCCACAAATTCAATCAGTGTTCCATCTGGATCTTCGGCATAGGCAAAACGCCCAGAAGCTTCCCCCATCTGGAAATCACCACTATCAACTGTAAATGGATGCCCATGTTCTTGACAGTGGATTTTCAAATCATCCATACGAGCCACATCAAAACAGAGGTGAATAAAACCCAAATCACCCCACAAACGATTTTCAAACATTTGCTTAGGTGTACGTTCTAAAGACTGTACCAATTCTATCTCTGTGCTGCCCAACATTTTACTAAAAGCCCCTTTACGAGGCATACTGTGTCTGAGCAAACAACGACGCACCATACCTGTTCCACCAGGAAGAGTTCTTAAATCTTCAAAATTCCCCTCTGTATCATAAACCACTTCATCATACCCCAAGACCCTCGTATAGAATTTTTTGGACTTATCCATATTAGAAACACCAATGGTACAGCCATAAACTCCACCTGTAAGTTCATTCTTGTCATTAAACCAATCCGTACTTTCTACCAATTGAAAGAAATTATCATAGGGATCGGTCAAATAAAAAGTGGGTTTACCAGCAGGATCTTCATGAACCAAACCAGCTATATTGAGGTCCTTTTTTTGGTAAGCATTAAAAACGGCTCTAGCATCTTTACATTTAATTTTAGTTGCAAAAATACCATAATCGCCTAATTGAATTTCAAAATTAGCAGGCTGAGGCGTACGAGAAGTATATTGCCAAATTTCAAAACCTCCACCACCTTGTAAATTCAGGGCAAGAATAGCGTGTCTGTCGTGGGGTTTTCCAGCAGTATAAGGCAACATCAGAGCTGCAGTAGCCGCTTCATCAAAAACAGGAACATCTGCTCCAAAATTATGTCGATAAAATTTAAAGGCTTCATAAACCTCTGGAATTCCGATACCTACTTGTTGAATTCCACTTATTATATAACTCATATGTTTTTTGATTTTGGGATGTTGGGATTTCGAGATTTCGGGATGTCGAGACTTTGGGATGTTGGGATTTTGGGATGTCTACAAATCACCAACTTCTGCATGCTAAATTTAGCTTTTGTTCCACATCATAAATGCCTTGATGAATCCATCTAAGTCTCCATTTAATACGGCATCGGTATTTCCCGTTTGATAATTGGTTCGGTGGTCTTTGACCCGACGGTCATCAAGCACATAAGAACGAATTTGAGAACCCCATTCAATCTTCATTTTACCAGCTTCGGTTTCATCTCGCTCTGCATTTCGCTTATCGACTTCTATTTGATAGAGTCGAGATTTAAGCATCGTCATTGCGATTTCTCTATTGCGCAACTGAGAACGTTCTTCGGAGCAAACAACAACGATACCGGAAGGTTTGTGGGTCAATTGAACTTTGGTTTCCACCTTATTTACATTTTGCCCACCAGCACCACCAGATCGAGAAGTAATCATTTCTATTTCACTTGACTTTATGTCAATTTCAATGGTATCGTCTACCACTGGTGTTACATAAACAGAAGCAAAAGAGGTCATTCGTTTTCCTTGTGAATTAAATGGACTTACTCGAACCAATCGGTGTACGCCATTTTCACTTTTAAGATAACCATATGCCAAATCACCTTCGATCATCAATTCAACCGACTTGATTCCAACGACATCCCCATCTACCCTATTGAGTTCCCGTACTTTAAAACCTGCTTTTTCGGCATACATAATGTACATACGGAGCAACATATCGGACCAATCGTTGGCTTCGGTTCCACCCGCACCCGCATTGATTGTAAGTTGTGCACTAAACTGATCTTCCTCTTTATCGAGCGTTGCCTTCAGCTCTAAAGCTTCCATCGTTTCCTCTATTTTAAGGTATTCGGCTTCAAGCTCCTCTGGTGTAGATTCCCCCTCTTTGGAGAACTCATAAAGTACTTCTAAGTCCTCAATTTGGGTTTCAATGCTTTTGTGTGCCTTCACCCAGTTCTTTTTAGCATTAATAGATTTCATGACTTTCTGAGCCCGATCGGCATCTTCCCAGAAATTGGGGTCATATGTATGGACTTCCTCATCCTGTATTTGAAGTTTTTTTGTTGCGACGTCAAAGATACCTCCCTAACGTAGCGCAACGCTCGACAAGAGCTTTGATGTTTTCTAACGTGACTACCATTGATTATTTGTTATTAATACTCTCTCTATTCAATGTGTGAATGAATGAATACTTTTACATTCCTACATTGATTTAAAGCCGCAAAACTACTAAAAAGCAAGCCCACTTTAATAAATTCTCCTAAATTCTTCACAAACCAATAATAAATCCTCATTGGGGACCAAGCCATGTGGAGCAAAAGCTCTTTTAAAAAAAGCTTTGTGTACTTTCTGCCAGTAAGTCAACGACAAATCTCCTTCGCCCTCTTTTCGAGCAAAATCGGCATCGACTTCACTAAACTTTCTCAAGGCGACATCAGTTGTTTCAATGATACAAAGAGCTTCACCGTCAAAATTTGTTACTATGGAAAGATGTCCCTTTTTAGGTATCGGATTATTGTCAATTTTATACGCTAAAAAAGCACTACAAGTGGCTGTTTTAATCCCATTATATATTAAGGCTCCGCATTCATCGGCATCTTTTTTGTTGTCACAAAAGTATTCAACTGTTGGAAAGATACGTGACCGATAAGATGGGTTTTCTGCTATAAAACTTGTCCACATTTCTTTTGCAGACTTATTAATTTCATTCATTATTTTTGATGATTCTAAGGTGCTTGATAATATCGATTATGTGTGTATAGATGACCAATGGGACAACAATGCTGGGAAGTAATATAAAGGGGAAGTACAACAAGGCTCGATTGGGTTGGTCGAATGCAAATTGCTGAAGGGGTGTTTCTGATGATAAAATGGCATTCCCAAAAATAAATAAAATCATACCCAATCCTATGATATTCCAGAACAACATAAAACGATGTCCTATAAAGTTTTTGGCAAAAAGTACTCCAACAACAATTGCAGTAATTCCAGCAAAGATGTCATGGTTTCTTCCCTCAAAAGTCATCAATTCTGGAATCATTTTATTAACGAACAATCCAAACAACATTAATTCTGCAACGATGCGAACCGAATGTAAGAAAGGACTTCTTTTCAAGTTTCTTCTTTGGACAACCCAGTTTCTTTGATTGGGTATTAATCCAAATATTAATGCTAAAATGAGAGGGATTAATACGAATAAAATTCTTGGAGGAAATGGCTCTGTATTTTGATAAAAACCAGTAAATGCTATGATTGAATGAATGATTCCCCAAATTCCAACAAAAAACAAAAATTTTCCTGAATCTTTATTGGAGTAATAATAAAAAAACATTGTAAATATCGTTGCGAACAACATAGCAATGTTTAAGCCTATAGGAATATGATCTATCATAGCAATTTATAGTTTTTTGTAACCATTAAGTAGTACAGTGTGGAAAATTTTATATGAATTAAGGTTTGTTTACGAAAAACATTAACAGGACTAATTAACTTTGTTTGACAAAAACAACACTTATTTGTTTTTTCTTAAAACAAGTATTGAGTATGCTTAGTTTAACATTTGTTTAGAAATTCACCTTGTGTTTGAGGTCTAGAAATTTCAATAAATTATTTATCCTTTTTTCACCAAATCTGCACAGAAGGTCTTGTATCTTTGTAGTTAATTTTTTAGAATATGAATTTCGAATTAGAAATAAATAGTGTAAAAACCCAACTCACTCAATTTGAGAAAGAAGGCAAAAAGATTTTTGCCACGACTTCTTTCCAAACCAATAGTGTTGTTTTACTACATATTATCAGCCAAGCAGCTCCACACATTCCCATTTATTTTATCAATACGGGCTATTTGTTTAGTGAAACGTTACAATTTAAAGATAGATTAGTCGATTTGTTAAAACTAAATATTGTAGAACTGCGCCCTGAAATCAGCAAGCATCAGCAATTGGATGGTAAAAACCGTTTGCTCTATACTACTGATCCCAATAGATGTTGTGAAATTAATAAAGTTCAGCCATTGGAGAAAATAAAAGGTGAATACGATGTTTGGGTCAATGGTGTTCGGGCTGCACAAACGTCGGTTCGAGCTGGTTTCCAAAAGATACAACCCACCAAATCGGGATTACTTCGCTATCATCCTGTATTGGATTTTAATAATAAAATGGTTTACCAATACTTAAGTCATTATGATTTGCCTACTCATCCACTTGAGCTAGAGGGTTATATGAGTATTGGTTGTTTGCCATGTACCCAAAAATATGCTTTTACAGGCTCTGATGAACGAGGTGGTCGATGGGATGGAATGAATAAAACAGAATGTGGTCTGCATTTGGAGAAGTGAGCGGGGGGAGTTTAGGGGTTTAACCGAAATAAAAAGGGATGGTGTTCAGAAAAGTATGCTCTGCTCGATGTTGATGTGTTTTGTGATACACTTTTTTGAACACTCTCTAAAAAGGAAATAAAAAGAATTTGATGAAGGTATTGATTACAGGAGGTGCTGGTTATATAGGAATGGCTTTGACGTATAAATTGTTACAGAACGAGTCGATTACCGAAGTTGTTGTCTATGACAGTTTGGTTACTGGAAGGTCGAATATTTTATTTGACAGCACACTACAAACCAAACGCTTCCGCTTTATTCAAGGGGAGTTGTTGGATACACGAAGTTTGCAAGAGTTGATTGACGAAGTGGAAATTGTTTATCATTTGGCAGCAAGAGTTGTTATGCCATTGTCTAATTTTGGTGCCCATCAGTTTGGTCAGGTGAATGTTTGGGGGACTGCAGAATTGAGTTATTTGATCGAAGCATCCACTTCCGTTAAAAAAGTTATTTATTTGAGTTCCTCTACTGTTTATGGTTTTACAGAAAACCCAAAGACAGAAAAAGAACAAGCCATTCCTATTTCGTTTTACGCCAAGTCCAAGTTACTTTCAGAAGGTTATTTGGAACGTCTAAAAAACAAAAAAGAGGTCGTTATTTTGCGCTGCGGCAATGTGTTTGGTTATTGTCCCTCTATGCGTTTGGATTCTATTATCAATGACTTAGTTTACGATATTCTTTTTAAGAAAAAGGTGAGTGTAGAAGGAGATGGTACACAAATGTATTCTTTTGTTTCAATAGATGGCATTACCGAAATATTGGATAAGGCGCTGTCTGTAGATATCGGTGAAGCATCTGTTATTAAGAATGCGGTTATCTGGAACTTATCTATAAAATCTGTATTAAATGCGATGCGGGAATTTGTACCAGACTTTGAAGTAGTGTACATCACTAGAAATGTGATACAGCAGCACATTATGGGAGCGATTAATCACGACCTTAATGATCTGATAGACGATAAATACAAGGATTTTGATGGAGAACTTAAAAAACTGGTTCAGTCTTTTAGTAAAGAGATTTAGAGCTTAATAGTGGTTCAACCACTGAGCTATTATCTTCCCATACTGAGTTTTAGCTTCTTTTCTACCTCATTGACCAACTTCTCAAAAGATTTGTCAATATCTATCAAATCCTTTACCGTTTGACAAGCGTGAATGACTGTACTGTGGTCTTTTCCACCAAATGCACCACCGATACTTTTTAGAGAAGCCTCTGTATACATTTTACAAAAATACATAGCAATCTGTCTGGCTTGAACGATTTCACGCTTTCTAGATTTCCCTAGAATCAATTCTTCAGGAACACCTAATGTATCACTAACGGTTTGCTGAATGGTTTCAAAAGACATTGCTCTTGAAAAATTATTTACAAAACTCTTAACAATTTTTTTGGCTAGGGTCAAATCAATTTCACGACGAGAAAGAGAAGACTGCGCCAACAAAGAAATCATCACACCTTCCAATTCACGAATATTGGTGGTAATGTTGTAGGCAACATATTCTACTACTTCAGGAGGCAATTCAACCCCTTCGGACTGCATTTTTTTCTCCAAGATTGCCATACGAGTCTCAAAAGCAGGCGCTTGCAAATCAGTCGTCAATCCCCATTTAAAACGAGAGATCAAACGTTCTTCCATCCCTTGTAAATCCTTAGGAGGACGGTCACTGGTTAGAATGATTTGTTTTCCACCTTGATGCAAGTGATTAAATATATGAAAGAAAATATCTTGAGTTCGGTCTTTATCGGCAAAAAACTAAATATCGTCCACAATCAATACATCTATCAACTGATAAAAATTGATATAGTCATTGATGGCGCCATATTTTACCGATTCGATAAATTGGTTGGTAAACTTTTCCGAAGAGACGTATAAGACTGTTTTATTAGGATTGTTGATTTTCACATAATTTCCAATCGCTTGAGCCAAGTGCGTTTTACCCAAACCAACTCCTCCGTATAACACCAGCGGATTGAAAGAAGTCCCACCAGGACGTTGAGCGACCGCATATCCAGCAGAACGAGCCAATTGGTTACATTCTCCTTCAATAAAATCGTCGAAAGTGTAATTGGGGTTCAGTTGAGCGTCAATGTTTAATTTCTTGAGCCCAGGAATGACAAAAGGATTTTTGATGGGCGCATCCTCTTTCGCAGTTTGTTTTCTGTTGTTATTGTTTGTGTTTGCAGCTTGAGGCTGTTGTCCATTGGGAACAACAGGAATGGTCGGCGTATTTTCAACAACGATTCTGTACTCCAGAGTAGCTTCAGGTCCCAATTCACGTCTGATTGCACGACCTATTAAATCTACATAGTGCTCTTCCAACCACTCATAAAAGAACCGACTAGGCACTTGAATGGTTAGCACATGGTCATTCAGTTTTATAGGTTTAATGGGCTCAAACCATGTGATAAAACTCTGCTGACTGATGTTGTCACGTATCAACAGCATACATCTATCCCAAATGTTTTGCAGCCTATTTTCGCCTTGATTTAAAACTGATTTTTGCACATTCAAATACTTTAATTATTCAATCCTTTGAATACATAAATTACGGAGAACAGACCCATTTGTTACTAAAACATTTAAATAAATATTAAAGTCCCAGAATGGTAAATTAATCCCCATCATTTTTTACACAATGTAAAAAATGAGCAAAATAATAATAATGATAAAATGTGAGTAGAAACCAAACTAAAACAATCCCCTGTGATGTTTTAGTGGTCATTGATTGTAACTCCCAATAACTATGCCAAAAAGGACATAAATCGACTTCCTCAAGTCACTAATTCTAATATAGTTAGATATAGTCTGCAAATATAACGGTCTATTTCCAATTCTTAAAAGTTTCTCTTTATAGAAATTTTCTATGACTTTTTTTTTCTATTTTTTGACTACTTTTTTGTTCGATAAAATTGTTTTTCTGGAATCCATTATTTATCAATAAGCTTTGAGAAACAGCACTATAGCCATAAATAATTGAAGTTGTATAGTAAGTTAAATTTCAAACAAATAAAAAATAAAAATATGTATTATATTTTTAAGTACAGATAACATTTGGATATCTAAATAAAATTCGCTATGTATCTAATTTAATATCTGTAAAAAATAAATACATTCGTCATCAATGATGATAAGTATTTAAAAACAAGAAATTACCCATCTATAAGATATAAAAAAAGCCGTCTCTTTTCAAAGAAAAAAGACGGCCATTAAAACCAAATTACAGAGCAAAACAAAATAATAAATCACAAAGACAGTAATCACACTGCCTTGTTAATTCGTTTCTAATTTTTGAAGGTGAATTTCTTTTAACCAACGGCTGATAGAAGGAAGCACCTCTCCTACACTTTCTGTGATCATTGTAGCACTTTTGCCCTCAAATATTTCCAATCGCTTTTTCCCAGCCAATCGGTCCACAATGTTCTGAATGTATTCCAAAGGGAAAATGGTGTCCTTTTCTGGTTGCAACACAAAAATGGGCGTTGTTATCTTATCTAATGAACGAGCCAAGTGCGCATCATTGAAAGAACGCAAAGATTTTACCTTAATTCGTTTCAGCACCAAAGGATCTTCTTCCATAAAAGCATTGATGTCACCAAAGTGCTTTAGTTTTTCATTGGGTACATTAAAATGACGTTTGACTTTTAGCGAAATGTTGGGAAATATTCTCGACAAGCCAAAAGCAAAGGGTTTTAATATTTTAGTATAAGTCGGATAAACGTTCAACTGCTTGATATCGGCCAAATCTGCGACACTGTGGCAAACAGCACTACAAATCCTATCGTCAGCGGCAGCAGCATACAATGCAGCAATACCTCCTTGACGAGAACCCATGACTGTAATTTCTGTGTTGAAATTATCGATGGCATAAGTTACAACCGCCTGTGTATCTTTTACAATATCGTTGAAATTAAAATCCCCTCTTTTGCCTCCACTCTGTCCCTGCCCTCTTGGATCAAAACCAATGACATTGAATCCTTCAGCAGCCACACTCGCCAATAACTCGGCATAACAAAGTGAATACAACGCCATTCCTGGAATAAAAACAACTGTTGGTGCATCCTGAGAATAACGAATGATGTTTAAATGCAATCGTACTCCACGACTATCTAGGTAGTCATTGTCAAATTTGTGTTGTAGTGTTTCTAAGCCGAGTACCTTTGCTGTGTCCTCAAAATATTTATCCAAATCTACTGTCATTATTGTTTTAAATTATTATACGTGCTTATAGTTAAATGTGTGTTTGCCTTTGTCAAGTTGATTACCTAATGTTAAACGAGATCCAAAAATCTGAGGTTGTATTGATTTGGCTTAGTGAGAACATAATCCTGTACACTACTGGACATTTTGGTAAATACCTGTGCTATAAATCCTATGTTACGTTGCCTTCGCCAGGCAGGCCTACGCT
>ENA-ORXT01005880-ORXT01005880.1-marine-metagenome-genome-assembly--contig:-NODE-5880-length-11762-cov-5.312281_pt1 | contig 11762 bp, 18 predicted proteins | sample MGYA00237868_ERZ511482 | MGnify/ENA metagenome assembly ERZ511482 | reverse complement strand
TATTTAGACCATCGCCAAAAAAAGGAATAAAAGGTATCAATTTTAGCTATTTCTAAATTTTTTCTCTTAAAAAGAAATGATTTCAAAACAAAATAGCTTAAAACACCTAGAAAAAACCTTTATAAATAACTGATAACCAAATTTTAAAACTTACACATTTTTATATTTTTAATTTATTTAAATTAAAAATATAAATCATCAATTAACAAAATTATATACTTATATCTTTCACATAATGAAATATCAAAGCATATGAATTTAATTTAAAGTTTTAAAAATCTATTATTAGTTTTCAAAACGATGATCAAATTTATGCTGCACCAAATATCAGTGTACAGCTTCCTTTGACAGTAAATCTCCTACTTCTTTAACATTAGAATTTTTCTTAATAGCTGCTTCCACAAACGTATGGTTAGATAAGATGTCTGCTTTTTGTCTTCTAACTACAACACTGTGTTCAAAATGTGCAGAAGGCATTCTATCTTTAGAGATGACCGTCCAGTTATCTTTGGCAGTAATTACATCCCTTTTGCCTAGATTAATCATTGGCTCAATAGCGATAACTAAACCATCCTTTAATTTTGGTCCTTGTCCTCTCGCTCCGAAATTTGGTACTTCTGGTGCTTCATGCAGCGAACGCCCTAAACCATGCCCTACTAGCTCTCTTACGACTGAATATTTATGTCCTCTCTCTGTATAATGCTGTATAGCAGAACTAATATCCCCTACTCGCTTACCAACAATAGCTTGTTGTATTCCTTTGTACAAAGAGGCTTTCGTAACGCGTAGTAGCTGCATTATCTCCTCTTTTACATCTCCTATCGCAAAGGTATAGGCTGCATCCCCATAATATCCATTCATCAAAACACCGCAGTCAACAGATACTATATCTCCATCTTTAAATTCTATATCTGACGGAATCCCATGCACGACCTGTTCATTTACAGATACACATAAAGTTGCAGGAAAACCTCTATAGCCTTTAAATCCAGGCACCGCACCATGATCCCTTATTAATTGTTCTGCTTGGGCATCTATGTCTACTCCTCGTTTACCAGGACCTATAAGTTCTCCTACTAGAGCAAGAGTTTTACACACTAATAGACAACTCTCTCTTATCAGTTCTACTTCCTCATCTGTCTTATAAAATATATCGCCTGAATTAGACACAATGTTTCTTTTAAGAGTTATGAAAATAAATTAAATACAATTTTGAATAGCTTAGAATCTTCAGTATTCTTAAATTCAGAACTTCTGCTCTTCTCAAAGCCATCGCCACAAAGTTCCGAAATTACATTGTGAAAAATGCATAGAAGATTAATTGAAGTTACTAATCTATCTAAAAAAAATTACCAGTAGATGAAGCATCTACTGGTAATAAGAGTATTTTGTATTATATGTAAACAGGATATACCTGAATTTGTTTTATCATTTTACATACTCGCACCAATACCTTGCATTCTACTCTTATTCTGGAATCCACCAGACTTAACTAATCCATCATATTTACGCATTAATAAATGACTTTCTATTTGTTGCAAAGTATCTAAAACTACCGCTACCAAAATCAATAGAGAAGTACCTCCGAAGAAAATTGCGAATGCTGGGTTAATACCAGCCCATACAGCAAAAGCTGGAAGGATTGCAATTAAGCCTATGAAAATAGAGCCCCAGAAAGTAATACGAGTAGTCACTGTATCAATGAAATCAGCAGTTGCTTTACCAGGCTTAATACCAGGAATAAAAGCATTTTGTCGCTTTAAGTATTCTGCATATTGCTTTGGATTTACTAACAATGCCGTATAGATATAGGTAAATAAAACAACCAAGACAAAAGTGATAATACTAGATACTACTGAGAAAGGATCTTGTAAAGCCATCATCAAGCTACTATTGGCAAAGCTAGAACCAGCACCTGCGGCCCATTGAGCTACCGTTGAAGGTAAAAACATCAATGCCTGTGCAAAGATGATAGGCATTACTCCTGCTGCATTTACTTTTAATGGAATGTAATCTCTCGCACCTGCTATTGGCATTGTACTCGTTCCTCTTCCGACCATTCTTTTAGCGAATTGGATAGGGATTTTTCTAACCCCTTGCACAATTAATATAGTCACCATAACAACCAAGAAGAGTACAACCAATTCCAATACAAATTTGAATAAGCCACCACTACCAAATTGTAGTTGAAATTCGGAAATAAGTGCAATTGGTAAAGAGGCAATAATACCAATCATGATTAATAAAGAGATACCATTACCAATACCTTTATCTGTAATTTTCTCCCCCAGCCACATTGCGAAAACTGTACCCGTAGAGAGAATAATAATATTTGCTAACCAAAAAATACCTGCTGGAATATTCGGATCAACAGCACCCAGGCTACTAATATAAGTAAGGTAACCACCACCTTGTACTAAGGTAATTGCAACCGTTAAAAGTCTAGTTATCTGCGTAATCTTTTTTCGACCAGATTCTCCTTCTTTCTGTTGCAAACGCTGGAAATAAGGTACTGCAAAACCTAATAACTGTATAATGATAGATGCTGTGATATACGGCATGATACCAAGTGCAAAAATGGCAGCATTACTAAATGCACCACCTGTAAAAATATTAATAAGCCCTAATAAGTCATTCGGACTACTAGAAGCTGAATTTTCTAAAACAGAAGGGATAACCCCTGGTAACACTACATAAGAACCGAAACGATATACCATCAATAAAGCTAAGGTAAATAGAATCCGTTGCCTTAGTTCCGTAATCTTCCAAATATTCTTAAATGTATCAATTAACTTTTTCATCGATGAAATTTAAACGAGATTAACACTGCCTCCTTTGTCTTCTATTGCCTGCTTTGCTGAAGCAGATATTGCATGTACTGTAACGTCTAATCTCCCAGAAAGTTCTCCCCCACCAAGAATTTTTACCCGATCAGTTTTCTTCACAATTCCTTTCTCAACTAGGTTGTCCAAAGACATTGAAGAGATACCATGCTTATCTGCAATTGCTTGTAAACGATCCAAATTCAAGCCAACATAAGCAACTCGGTTAGGATTTTTGAATCCTCTCTTTGGCAAACGCATTTGAAGTGGCATTTGCCCCCCTTCATGTGCACGCTTACTTTTATAACCTGAACGAGATTTTTGACCATTATGACCACGAGTAGCCGTACCTCCATGACCAGAACCTTGACCTCTAGCTATTCTTTTTCTATTCTTAGTAGAGCCTGCTGCAGGTTTTAAATTATGTAATTCCATTAGTTTGATATTTTCTAGGTACTGATTGAAATACATTTTACCTAAAAGATAAAATTAACTATTTCTATCAATACATATACTATCTTAATAACGTTCAAATATAAATTAAACTTTTGATTTTTAAACTTTCCGATAGGAGCATTTAAAAATAAAGAAACATTCTATTTTTCGTCATTACTTATACAAAATAACTACACCTCTTCAACTGTGACGAGGTGTTGCACTTTACTAACCATACCTAAAATCTGAGGTGTTACACTTTGCTCCACCGTATGGTTAATCTTTTTCAAGCCTAACGCTTTTAAAGTATCTTTTTGCTTTTTAGAACGATCAATTCCACTCTTAATTTGAGTAATTCTAAGTTTTGCCATCTTATTAGGTAATTATTAGACTTAATATTGAATGAAGAATTTTGAATTTTGAATGCTTATAAAATGTTGACAATCAATATCCAATTTTCGCCATACTATCGTTTTAGAATAAACTCTATTGATTTAATAATACTACTAATCAGATTATCCTTCAAACAATTTTTCTAAACTAATTCCTCTAGCCTTCGCTACATCCATAGGAGAACGCAATCTAGCTAAGGCATCAATAGTAGCTTTCACTACATTATGAGGATTAGAAGATCCCATTGATTTTGCTAATACATTGTGTACTCCTGCACTTTCCAAAACTGCCCGCATAGCTCCACCAGCAATTACACCTGTACCATCAGCAGCAGGCTTAATAAATACTTTTCCTGCGCCGTACTTACCTTTCTGTGCATGAGGAATTGTACCTTTGTAAATCGGAACTTTAATCAAATTCTTTTTAGCATCATCTACTGCTTTAGCGATAGATTCAGAAACGTCTCTTGCTTTCCCTAAACCATGCCCAACGGTGCCGTTTCCGTCACCAACAACTACAATAGCAGCGAAACTAAAAGTACGACCACCCTTTGTCACTTTTGCAACCCGATTAAGGTTTACTAATTTCTCTTTTAAGTCTGTTTCAGCAGCTTTAACCCGATCTTGAGTTCTCTTTGCCATTCTTACTTAATTTATATTTGAACTTCAGACGAAACGTCCTCAGTCTTCAGATTTCTTAGAATTTAAGTCCCCCTTCTCTTGCACCTTCCGCTAAAGCCTTCACTCTACCGTGATACAAGAAACCACCTCTATCAAAAACTACTCTTTCGATGCCCGCAGACTTGCTCTTTTCTGCGATTAGTTGACCAACCGCTTTAGCTCGGTCTGATTTTGTAGCTCCAGAAATACCTGCCGCTTTAGAAGAAGCAGATGCTACTGTAATGCCATTAATATCATCAATTAATTGACAGTAAATTTCTTTGTTACTTCTAAATATACACAAACGAGGTCGTGATTTACTTCCGTAAACTTTCTTCCTAATTCTTTGGTGTACTCTTTTTCTTTTTTGTGATTTAGTTAACTTCATTATTAAACCTTAATTATACTGATTACAGACCAGTATCTTTTTTAAATTATGAAAAATAACTTATAGGAATTGTGTATTTGTTTATGCTGTTTATTTGTTTACAAGCAGTGGCTTAGTAAACAAATAAACAGCATAAACAAATACACAATTAACTCTATTTAGCAGCTGTCTTACCAGCTTTTCTTCTGATTTCTTCACCTTGAAAGCGAATACCTTTTCCTTTGTAAGGCTCTGGCTTTCTGAATGCACGAATCTTAGCGGCAACTTGACCGATTAATTGCTTATCGATACCATTTAAAACAACCAAAGGATTTTTCCCTTTTTCTGTTACTGTTTCCACTTTTATATCATCGGGAACATAGAAATAAACAGGGTGAGAATACCCTAAAGATAATTCTAATAAATTTCCTCTATTGTTCGCTCTATATCCAACCCCTACAAGCTCTAATTTCTTTTCATAGCCATTCGTTACCCCTTCTACCATATTGGCAATAAGGGCACGAGATAAACCGTGAAGCGAACGGTGTCTTTTCTGGTTAGTAGGCCTAGACACAGATAAAGTTCCATCTTCAACAGCTACCGATAAATCAGGATCTATTTGCTGAAACAATTCTCCTTTAGGGCCTTTGACCTTCACCACATTTCCTTTAGATACTTCTATTGCAACACCTGACGGCATGCTAATTGGTGCATTTCCTATTCTAGACATAACTATTAAACTTTATGCTATATTAAATACCTTTTAAGTAGGGTTGTTTATTTGTTTATAATGTTTATTTGTTTAGTAGGCTATATATCCGTTGCTTAACAAATAGTTATTATAAAGATAATTTTGCTACTCTACTTAATTATTGATTATTAATCATTGACTATTAACTATCTATACGCAGTATATTCCTTTAGAGGAATAATTAATAATCAGTAATCAATTTACTGTACAAAACAAAGTAGCTCTCCTCCAACGTTCTCTTTTCTAGCTTGCTTACCAGTCATCAAGCCCCTAGAAGTAGAAACGATGCAAATACCTAATCCATTAATAATTTTAGGTATCTCCGTTGAGCTAGCATACTTTCTGAGACCTGGCTTACTTATTCTGCCCAACTTTTCGATGACAGGTTTTTTAGTATGCTTATCATACTTCAAAGCTATCTTGATAAGACCTTGAGGGCCTTCCGAATCTTCTACCTTATATTTTAGGATAAAACCCTGATCATATAGAATTTCCGTGATACTCTTTTTCAGATTAGACGCAGGAATTTCTAAAACTCTATGACCTGCTAACTGCGCATTTCTTATACGAGTTAAGTAATCTGCAATTGGATCTGTTACCGCCATTGTTTTAATACTTTTGTAATTAACCTAAAATAGAACAAAGTTCTAGTCAGTTAATTCAAATAATTTTTAATTTGATTACCAACTTGCCTTTCTAACACCGGGGATTTTACCCTCTAATGCCATCTTACGAAAAGCAACTCTAGAGATACCAAACATTCTCATATATCCCTTTGGACGACCAGAAAGTTTACAACGATTGTGCAACCTAATTGGATTAGAGTTACGAGGTAACTTATCCAATTCCTCCCATCTACCCTCTTTCTTTAATTGCGCTCTCAATTCTGCATACTTTTCCACCATTCTTTTCCTCTTAACCTCTCTAGCAATAAGTGATTTCCTTGCCATGATATTTAGTTTTAGTTTCTAGCGTTCTTAAATGGTAATCCAAAAGCACTTAGTAAAGCATGCGCTTCTTCATCTGTGTTAGCAGAAGTGACAAAGGTAATATCCATACCAGTGATCTTGTTGATCTTATCTAAGTCAATTTCTGGAAAGACAATTTGCTCTTTGATACCCATTGAGTAATTTCCTCTACCATCAAAACTTTTGTCGTTAATGCCTCTAAAATCCCGCTCTCTAGGTAAAGTGACACTGATCAAACGGTCAAGAAATTCCATCATACGCTCTTTTCTAAGCGTCACTCTTGCACCAATGATCATGCCTTCTCTCAACTTAAAGTTGGCTACAGACATCTTAGCTTTTGTGGGAACTGCTTTTTGACCAGCAATAGTAGACATCTCTGTCAAAGCATTATCTACCAATTTTTTATCTTGCGTAGCAGCACCGATACCTTGGTTCAAGCAAATCTTCTCCAACTTAGGCACTTGCATGATAGACTTATACTGGAATTGCTCCATTAACTTAGGAACAATTTCTTTTTGATATTTCGTAAGTAATCTAGGCTTGTAGCTCATTATTTAATTATTTCTCCAGATTTTTTAGAATATCTCACTAATTTACCATTCTCTAACCTACGACCAACCTTGGTTGGTGTGCCAGTAGCATCTAATAACATTAAGTTAGAAATATGGATAGAAGCAGGTGTATCATTGATACCACCTGGATTATCTTGTGTAACCTTAGTGTGTTTTTTGACTAAGTTCACTTGGTCTACAATTGCTCTATTCTTGGCAGGAAATATTTGTAATACTTCCCCCTCTGCACCTTTATCTTTACCAGCAATTACCACAACACGATCTCCTTTTTTGATCTTCAATTTAGGAGCAAATCGCTTAACATTAGATTGTTTCTTAGCAGACATATCCTACTATTTTTTAGGTAACCTATAAGAAGCCTATAAGGCCTCAATAAGCAGTTACTTGAATACTTAAACTATACTATAATACCTCAGGAGCCAATGATACGATTCTCATGTAATCTCTATCTCTTAGCTCTCTTGCCACAGGACCAAAGATACGCGTACCTCTAGGTTCTTCATTAGCTGTTAGCAATACAACCGCATTGTCATCAAAACGGATATAAGTACCATCCTTTCTTCTTATTTCCTTTTTTGTTCTTACGACTACCGCCTTAGAAACAGTACCTTTTTTCAAGCCACCAGGAGAAGAATCCTTTACAGATACTACGATTTGGTCTCCAACAGAAGCATATCTTCTTTTAGACCCTCCTAATACTCGAATACACAATACTTCTTTAGCTCCGCTGTTATCAGCTACTTTTAATCTTGATTCTTGTTGTATCATTATGCTTTACATTATACAATGCGAACGCTTGATGGCGTACATCATTATAAAAGAATAATACTATTTTGCTCTCTCCAAAATCTCCACCAGTCTCCATCTTTTGTTTTTACTCAAAGGACGAGTTTCCATGATACGAACCGTATCACCTTGGTTACAATCGTTATTCTCATCATGAGCCATGAACTTTTTAGTTCTTTTCAATGACTTACCATAAATAGGGTGAGAAATACGTCTAGCAATAGTAACAGTAATGGTTTTATCCATCGCACTACTGGCAACAATACCCACTCTAGATTTTCTTAACTTTCTTTCTTCAGACATAATATTGAAAGTATTTAAGAATTAAAGCTACTTAGTATTGATTAAAAAAAATTTGGTCTTTTTATTTTTGAATCGATCTTTTTTCTGGTATGTTTTTAACCCATTAGAAAAAAGCCCATTTCAAAAACGACCAAATATTTTTTCATTGGTACTTACTAGCTTTTTCTTCTTCTTGCTCTAATTTTAGATCGTTTAGCTAATTGCTCAGGCGACATTGCTGCTACTTGACGCTTTCTTGCCTCTGTTTTTAAACGGGCAACATCTCTGCGAACTTCTCTTAATACTAATGGATTATCTAATCCTTTGATAGCATGATCAAATTGAAGTTTCTGATAATTTGCCTCTACTTCTTTCAGTTGATCTGCCAACTCTGCATCGGTAAAATCTTGTAACTCCAAGAATTTTTTGCTAGGCATCTTAATAATAATTTTATAAACCAGCTATACTTGCACAAACAGGCAATCTGGAATAAGATTAAATTGGATTTATTTAAGCTACATAATCTGGACGCACAGAGAACTTTGTTTGAACTGGCAATTTTTGCGCAGCCAATCTCAGAGCTTCTTGAGCAACTTCCATAGGTACACCGTCCAATTCAAATAACATTCTTCCTGGCTTAATTGGAGCTACCCAGTGATCTAAAGCTCCCTTACCTTTACCCATCCGTACCTCTTGCGGCTTAGATGTGATCGGCTTATCAGGAAAAATTCGAATCCAAACCCGACCTTCTCTCTTCATATATCTAGTCATCGCAATCCGTGCTGCCTCGATTTGTCTATTGGTTAACCTTCCAGCAGTAATTGCCTTCAGACCAAAAGAGCCGAAAGAAACCTTATTCCCTTTATAAGATAAACCGTTATAGCGCATTTTATGCTGCTTTCTATATTTCGTTCTTTTCGGTTGTAACATTTCAGATTAATTTGAAAAAGCACAATTAAATGAAAATCAAAGAGTTAAAGACCTATCAGCGTAGCCTTTGAAAAATAAGCGCAAAGGTACATTTTTTAGTGGAATTCTACTAAAAAACGAGGCACAATCCTCTTTAATTAAATTACAGAAATTCAGTGTGTATAATAGAAAAGTTCTGCTATCGTCTATTATCTCTTCCACCGCCACCTCTTCTATCTCCGCCACGACCACCACCGCCTCTTCTATCTCCGCCACGACCACGACCGCCGCCTCTTCTATCTCCACGACCACCACCTCTTCTATCTCCACCTTTCTGAACAGGAGCAGCAAATAAATCTACTTTACCTAAGATTTCTCCTTTACAAATCCATACCTTAATACCGATTTTACCATAAACCGTCATGGCCTCAACTAGCGCATAATCGATATCAGCTCTGAAAGTGTGAAGAGGAGTTCTTCCTTCTTTATACTCTTCTGAACGTGCCATCTCTGCACCATTCAATCTACCAGAAATTCTAATTTTGATACCTTCTGCACCTGCTCTCATAGTAGATTGAATCGCCATTTTAATAGCTCTACGATAGTTGATACGAGATTCTACTTGCTTCGCAACAGATTCTCCAACGATGTAGGCATCTAATTCAGGCTTACGAATCTCTACAATATTGATTTGTGTATCCTTTCCTGTTAATTTTTTCAACTCTTCTCGGATACGATCCACCTCTGTTCCCCCTTTACCGATGATAATCCCAGGTCTGGAAGTATGAATAGTAACGGTGATTCTTTTAAGCGTACGCTCAATAAGAACTCGGCTAATGCCGCCTTTGTGGATTCTTGCTCTTAGATATTTTCTAATCTTTTCATCCTCTACTACTTTGTCTCCAAAATTCTTACCACCGTACCAGTTGGATTCCCAACCTTTAATGATACCCAGTCGATTACCTATTGGATTTGTCTTCTGACCCATAAAAAGGTATATTTATTATGATTTTATAAAGCTCAAATTCGATTATTCGCTATCTTCGGTAGTGACCTCTTCTTCTTGCCCTTGCTCTTCACTTGCTAATTGGACTCGATTTTGCACAACTAGTGTAACGTGATTACTACGCTTTCTAATTCTGTGTGCTCTACCGTGTGGAGCAGGACGAAACCGCTTCAACATAGAACCGCCATCTACAAAGGCAGTCTTTATATACAAATCGTAATCATCCGCATTTTCCACATTTTCCAATTTATCTTCCCAATTGGCAATTGCAGATAAAAGCAGTTTTTCAATCCATACGCCACCTTCCCGCTTTGTATATCGTAAAATATTTAATGCAGTCTCAACGTCTTTTCCTCTGATTGTATCTACAACCATCCTCATTTTCCTAGGAGACATTGGGCAATTTTTCAATTTAGCAACTGCTTCCATATCAAATTCTTTTATAAAGATGTAATAATTTCTTCTTAGTGTAAATCTAACTATGTTTAGAAACCTATAAAGAAATTACAAGATGTTATTCAAAATTGTTTTCAAGTAAATTTTTACTTGAAACTTATGTATTAGGAAACAAGATTTTCCAAATTTCCTTAAGCGGTAATTAATCTGGATGATACCATCAAGAATAAAGCTACCCTCCTTTTAGAAAATTTATCTTTTCTTACCTCCGTGACCTTTAAAGCTACGAGTAGGCGAAAATTCTCCTAATTTATGTCCCACCATTGTTTCTGTAACAAAAACAGGAACAAAAGTTTTTCCATTATGTACTGCGATAGTCTCTCCTACCATACCTGGAATAATCATGGAAGCTCTAGACCATGTTTTAATAACAGATTTTTTCTTAGATCCTTTTGACTTTGCTAGTTTAGCAAGCAATTTATGAAAAACGTAAGGACCTTTTTTTAACGATCTTGGCATTGTTAAATTATTTTTTAGTCTTCGTTCAGTGGTCTATGGTCTATTCAAAAAGGATGCTAAGACCAAGAACAAAAGACCGACCTATTTTCTTCTTGCGATAATAAGTTTAGAAGAAGCCTTTTTATTATTTCTTGTTTTCTGACCTTTCGCCATCACCCCTGTTCTAGATCGTGGGTGACCACCAGAAGCTCTACCTTCACCACCACCCATTGGGTGATCCACAGGGTTCATTGCGACCCCTCTTACTCTTGGTCTTCTACCCAACCATCTCTTTCTACCCGCCTTACCCAATACTTGCAATCCATGATCAGGATTTGAGGTTGTACCGATAGTAGCTTTACAAGTTTGTAAGATTCTTCTTACTTCCCCCGAAGGCATTTTTATAATAGCGTACTTTCCTTCTCTACTCATTAAAGTAGCATAAGTACCTGCACTTCTAGCAATCGCAGCTCCTTGGCCTGGGCGCATTTCAATTGCATGAATAGACGCACCTAAAGGAATATCTGCTAAATAAAGCGCATTACCAACAGTAGGTGTTGCCCCTTTACCTGACATAATTGTATCTCCTACTGTCAATCCATTAGGAGCAATGATATATCGCTTCTCTCCATCACCGTATTCTATCAGTGCGATATAAGCTGTTCTATTTGGATCGTACTCTATCGTTTTGATAGTAGCAATAGCTGCATCTCTATCTCGCTTAAAGTCAATAATTCTATATCTACGCTTATGTCCTCCTCCTCTATTACGCATGGTCATCTTACCAGTGTGGTTACGACCACCCGTTCTCTTCAAACCAACCGTAAGACTTTTCTCTGGCTTATCCGTTGTTATTTCTGAAAACGAATTTCCAACTCTAAATCTAGTACCCGGAGTTACCGGACTATACTTTTTTAC
>ENA-ORXT01005879-ORXT01005879.1-marine-metagenome-genome-assembly--contig:-NODE-5879-length-11762-cov-8.605905_pt1 | contig 11762 bp, 12 predicted proteins | sample MGYA00237868_ERZ511482 | MGnify/ENA metagenome assembly ERZ511482 | reverse complement strand
TACCCAAGCGTTTCTTGCATCTTTTAAAATATCATTTGCAAAAACTGTTTTAAAACGTGTTTTTGAGAGTTTTATAAAGTTGTTTTCAAGTTCTTCGCTTATAAAATTAGGATTTAAGATCTCGTTTACAGATGATTTTAAAACTGAAAAATCTCCCTCAAAACCTAAATCCATTCCACCACAACCAGAAAACAGGGAAAGCATATTTAAGGTAGATTTACCTTTTTGTTTTTTTATCTCTGTTTTTGGGTAAAATTTTATAGCCAATTGAGGTTCCTCAACTACGCTTGTATTTTCTGTATCAGTTGTTAATGTTCGCATAGTTAGTTTTGTATTGGATGTGATTTTAAATATTTGATTATCTCTTGGCTACTTTTAGCACTTTACTTGCATGATCTTCATCTACAATCTCGTAGCTTATAAATTGTATTAAAACTTCGTCTTTATTAAGTTTTAATATTTTTGCAAGTTTTCCAACAATTCTTTTGTTGGTTTTCGCTTTATTCTTACAATTTTACTCAAAATTGCTTGGTCGATATCGATGTAAGCAGATACTTGTCTTAAAAGAAATCTTGGAGCTTATCATTTATTTCGTAAAATTTGTCCGATTGTTTCCATTTGAATATTACTACTTGCCGATAAGTGTCAAATATAGTTTGTCAAATTTTGGGAAGCAAGAAATTCGGATTGTATTTTTTCGAGCTTTGGGGAATTTTAGCTCTTTTGCTTTTTGAGCGTAAAAAATGAGCCATGGTAAAAACCGAAAGCGCTAAAATATGCGCCTGGCCAGTATGAAACACAATATCAGTATTTGAGTTTCTTAACTGAATTAGACAAGGCAATGAAATTTTATGAAAAGGAAGTGCTATCAATACCCGCTGGCAAGAGTCATAAATTAGTTGACGAATTTAATATTTACGCTTGCCCTGATACAAAATATTATAATTATAAAAAGTCAATATTCGTAGGGTTTCGAAAATCAAAAGGCGGAGTTATGGAGCGCCTATACAAGATTGAAGAAATAATAATTTTGAATCCGACGAATGAAAGTGAGTTAGAAACTTTTAAGAATTCAACCTATTCAGATAAGGTTAAGATCCGTGTGTCGGATTATATAAGGACTGAAGATTTTGGAAAGCAGCTCGAGTATGACATGCGTTTTTATGTACTATCAGAATCCGAAAAAATCGAACTACCGCATCAGCCAAAGCCAGAGAGGAATAATGCAAAGTTTACATATTATACGCTTACTGAAGTTTTGACGAATAAAATCATTGTGCCAGAATCAAAAATAGTAAATGGCTGATTATAGCTTATAAATAACCGCTTTGTATTTCTTTTTGAGTGAGGGATAGTAGCGATGCCTCCGTTCTTCAGGAGGCAGTCCCGGGCGGGTGTGTAGCGCAGGCGCTGGGACCTGGTCGCAAAAAGCCCGACGGTGTCATTTTGCAAAACGAGGAACGAGGCTTGGCAAAATGGCAGCGGCACTCCCAAATAATAATCATAATAATCCTTACTTTTGCGGTCAAGAAAAAGATAAAATGGCTCAAAATAATATCTGTAGATACACTAGTCCTTCGAATATAGCGCTGATCAAATACTGGGGGAAGTATGGGCGGCAATATCCGCGAAATGCGTCGATCAGTTTGACGCTGGATCAGGCCTATTCGGATACTTCGGTGGAGTATGTGGAGCGGGAGGTGGCTGGTGAAAGCGTGTCGATCGATTTCTATTTTGAGGATAAGGCGAATGCGGCTTTTGAACAGAAGTTGGAAAAGTTTCTGAATAGTATATTGGATGAAGTTTCGTTTTTGCGGACGCATCATTTGACGATTCGGTCGAGTAATTCTTTTCCACATTCGGCAGGAATTGCGTCTTCTGCGTCGGCGATGAGTGCGATGGCGATGTGTCTCTGTCAGATAGAAAACACGATAGGGGAACCTTATGCAAGTCCAGAGGCGCTATTGCAAAAGGCGTCTTATCTGGCGCGACTGGGAAGTGGGTCTGCGTGTAGATCTGTATATCCGATAGCTGCGGTTTGGGGAGAGCATTCTGCCATAGCTGCTGCGAGTAATGACTATGCGATACCGTATGGGGAGCACTTGCACGAGGTGTTTCAATCGTATAAAAATGATATCTTGATCGTGAGTCGGAAGGAGAAAAAAGTGAGTAGTACGCAGGGGCATGCGTTGATGGAAAATAATGTGTACGCTGCCAGTCGGTATGCGCAGGCGGAAGAGCGAATGACTCGATTACTCGCGGCGATGAAGGCTGGAGATTTGGAAACTTTTGGGGAGATCGTGGAAGGGGAGGCGCTGAGTCTGCACGCAATGATGATGGCGGCGAATGATCCGTTTATATTATTGCAGCCGAATACGCTGGAGGTGCTAGCACGGGTAAAGGATTTTAGAAGTGAAAGTAAGGTGCCTCTGTATTTTTCATTGGATGCGGGTCCGAATCCGCATTTGCTATACCCAGCAGACTACACATCACAAGTAAAGCATTTTATAGCGGATGATTTGCAGGGTTTGTGTCACGATAACATGGTGATTGCGGATCATGTAGGCAAAGGGCCAAAGCAGTTTTCATGAAACCTTATTCTTTCAAAATTTGTTCTTTATCTATGAAACAGATATTCTATACACTACTTTTTGTATTGCAGTTGACGGCTTGCCTTGCACAGCAAACAGCTCGTCAGGCGCATTGTGCGAATCCTGCATTTGATGCCAAAGTAGAATCTTTAATCAAGTTTTCGGTACCGACCATAAGCGTAGAACAGCTAAAGGCTATGGAAGATGTATTTATTGCTGATGCGAGAGAAGAGGAAGAGTATCAGGTGAGTCATATACCTACTGCTCAATACGTTGGGCATAAGGATTTTGATGTGGAGCGGCTAGCTGGTGCGGATAAGGATACGCCAATAGTGGTGTACTGCTCGGTGGGATACCGTAGCGAAAAGATTGGGGAGCAGCTCCAAGAAATGGGGTATACGGAAGTGTATAATCTTTACGGAAGTATATTTGAGTGGGTCAATCAGGGGAACCTAGTCGTGGATGCGCTGGATAATACCACCGATCGTGTACATACCTATAACAAAAAATGGAGTCAGTGGCTCGATGATGGTAAAGCCGTAGAAGTTTGGTAAGATCGAAAGTTTAATTCAATCCGTTTTGATTGGAATAGTACACCCAAGCCCAAGTACTAATAAAAAGGATGATAAATGTAAAAAAATACAGAATCCATCTTCCTTTTTTACCTGCATTATCTATATGATCGCTCATCTAATATCACTATTTGGTTATATAATGCTGTAAAAATACATCAAAGTATGATAAGTTGTGGCATTTTGATTTGAAATTTTTTCTTTAGAACTATTCCATTTTACTTTGTGTAAGTCCCTTATAAAGAAAACCAATAAAGATTTCGCCGTTGATGAATCCACTTCCCCAATTCTCGTCGTAAGCTGCAGAGAATTCTGCGTCCATAATTTCATCTTGAGATTTTCATTGTTTTATTAACATTGCGACTTTGTCTCGGAGTTCGCAAATGACGTCTATGATTTGAAAGAGATCGGCTTTGTTGGCCATGGCGCCATGCCCAGGGACGATGATGGTTTCTTCGTTTATCATGAAAAGTACTTGCTGTATGTTTTTGAGTAGACCGTCTACGGAGCCGCCAGATTTGAGATCAATAAAAGGATACTTGTCCTTAAAAAAGGTATCTCCCATGTGGATTACATTTTGACCTGGTAGGTAGATGATGCCGTCTCCATCTGTATGCCCACTGTGAAAGTGGAAGAGATGGATTTCGTCTCCATTGAAGTGAAGTTTCATGTCTTTAGAAAAAGTGATTACGGGTAGCGCAGTCGCTGGAGCTGGTGGGAGATCGCGCCCAGATTCTATCTTGCTTAGCCCTCTTGCCATGCGCTTGCGCACGTTGTCGTGGGCTATGATAGTAGCGCCCGCATTGCCAAAATTTTCATTGCCACCTGTGTGGTCACCGTGCCAGTGCGTGTTGATCAAATAGTTAACCTCTCCTCCAGTAAGTTCTTTGATTTTGACCATGATTTTTTCGCTTAGTGGTGCAAATTGGTCGTCTATCATCATGACGCCGTCATCGCCCATGGAGATCATGATATTGCCACCTGAGCCTTGGAGCATGTAAAGATGGTCGTTGATTTTCTCTGCGGTGATTTCTACTTTGGAGAAGTCTTTTTGGGCATGGGTGGTAAATGCTGCGAGACAACTTACTAGGATAAGGATTAGGTAGCGCATAATTTGCTTGATTTAGGTGTTTGTATCAAGCTAAATGTACGGATTATTGTGGGAAGAGGTGTGCCTGTAAATATATTTCTGCTGTGCTTGCTCGTTCGTTTACCACCGCAGGCATCGCAGCAGTTTTTTCGAGTACAAGTCACTAAGGAAAGTGTTTAGGCAACTTGCTTATAGTGAGATCAACGAAAAGTTGGGATCACAATCTCCTAAAAGCCAAAAGCCTCTTTTAACTCTGCAACACAGTCTCCGTGCGCTTCATCTCCCACTCCCATGCAGTGCGCATAATATCTTCGATATTATACTTTGTTTCCCATTGTAGCTTTTCTTTGGCATTGTCTACACTCGCGTAGATGGAAACGACATCTCCTGGTCTACGGTCTCCAATGACATAGTTAAGTTTCTTGCCAGATACTTTTTCAAAAGCGTTGATGGCCTCTAAAACGGTGACCCCATCGCCAATACCTAGATTGAATACCTCACAGTTTGTTTCGTTTCTATTTTCGAGTATGTACTGAAGCGCTTTGGTATGTGCATTGGCTAGATCCATGACGTGGATATAATCTCTTACACAACTTCCATCTCTAGTATCGTAGTCGTTTCCGAATACGGTTAGGGACTCTCTCTTTCCTATGGCTGTCTCTGTTATCACAGGAATAAGGTTGGTAGGTGCGTTTAAGGATGCTTCGCCGATGAGTGCGCTTGGATGTGCTCCCGCAGGATTAAAGTATCTAAGATTGATGCTTTTGATGCCTTTGTTCGCAAAGCAAAAATCTTTGATGATTTGTTCTCCCATTTGCTTGGTGCGTGCATAAGGACATTCGGCTTCTTCAAAAGCCGTATCTTCAGTTACAGGCAAGTCTTTTGCATTGCCATAAACAGAACAAGATGAAGAGAATATAAAGTTATTCACACCGTACTCTTTACAGCATTTGAGCACATTGAGTAAGCTGGTGATATTGTTGTCAAAATACCTAAGGGGTTCATTAACAGACTCACCTACACTTTTCAATGCAGCGAAGTGGATAACACCATCAAATGACTCATTTCTGAATATCTTGGCTGTCTTCTCATAATCGCATAAATCAACCGTATAGTTCTTTACCCGTTGGTTAGTAATTTTACGAACCCCTGCCAGGGACATTAAATCAGAGTTGGAGTTATTATCTACGGAGGTAACTTCAAAGCCATTATTGAGCAAATCAATAATGGTATGACTTCCTATGTATCCGCAACCTCCTGTAACAAGTACTTTTTTCATCTTTATATCATACCTTTAGGGTTCATAAATAGCACCAAGTGCAAATTTACATAATATGTTTGTTTGCCAATTAGTGAAGTGCTTTAATTTTATTCTATTAAATCACTTTATCTTTAACATCCTATTACATTCAAAAATTTTGCCCTTTTTATATGATTGATCTAAATACGCTTATAAAAGACATAAATAAAATATCTATTGACGCTGGAGAAGCGATTTTGACGGTATATAATGCTGTAGGAGATATAGAAATCAGCAAAAAAGGGGATGATTCTCCTTTGACTAAGGCCGATAGTGCTGCGAATAAGGTTATTTGTGATGCTTTGGAGAAGTTGGAGGTGGTATATCCCATACTTTCTGAGGAAAATAGGGAGATTCCTTACGCAGAAAGAAAGGACTTTGATCGCTTTTGGGTGGTAGATCCACTGGATGGCACCAAGGAGTTTATCAAAAAAAATGGTGAATTCACGGTAAATATAGCCTTAGTAGAGGCTGGACAGCCAATATTGGGGGTGGTTTATACGCCTGTAACTGGCGAGCTATTTTACGCAGTAAAAGGCAGTGGCGCATTTATGGAAGTTGCTGGAAAGACCAAAAAGATCAATGTGCATAATTTTTCGAAAGGAGATGAAGGTTTACGCCTAGTTTGCTCTCGCTCTCACCTGAATGAAGGAACTCAAAACTTTGTAGATCGATTCGAAAAGCCAGCCTTAGTGAGTAAGGGCAGTTCGCTTAAGTTTATGATCTTGGCAGTGGGGGATGCGGATATCTATCCTAGACTAGCACCTACTATGGAGTGGGATACATGTGCTGCGCAGATCGTGCTTGAGGAGGCTGGGGGTCAGGTAATCAACACAGAAACGAATTTACCTTTAGCTTACAATAAAGAGAACTTACTCAATCCGCATTTCATTGCAATGGGGGGTTTGAAGGAAGATTCACTGGTATAATATAGCATGGCACTAACTCCTTTTTCGGTGGTCTTAATCACGCTCAATGAGGCGGACAATTTAGAGTCTTGTTTGGCAGCTCTATCACAGGTGACGGATGACATTGTGATTATTGATGGAGACAGTACGGATGGGACAGCGGAGATTGCCAAAAGATATAATGCAAATTTTATCCAACATGAATGGCTAGGGTATGCCAAGACTAAAAACCTCGGCCACCTACACGCCAAGCATGATTGGATTTTGTCCATCGATGCAGATGAGGTTCTGTCTCCCGAGCTGGTTAAAAATCTCCAAACCTTAGATCTCGAAAAAAATAAGATTTACTTCCTTGATCGGATGACCAATTTTTGTGGGCAGTGGATCAAGCATTGTGGCTGGTACCCAGATTGGAAACAACGTCTTTTTCATAAAGATCAGGCAAGATGGGAGGGAGACTATGTGCATGAGACGCTCGTATTCGACGTTTCATGTGATAAGGTAAGGCTAGACGGCATCCTAGAGCATTATTCTTATAAGTCTCATCAAGATCATCTTGACCGTAATGTTAAGTACGCTCGACTCGCCGCTCAAGAGTGGATAGCAAATGGTAAGCAGATTGGATTTATTAAAAAATGGTTCGCGCCGAGTTTTCGCTTTTTTAAAACGTATGTTTTGAGATTGGGATTTTTAGATGGGAAGGCCGGGTTTGTGATCAGTAAGCATGATGCAATTTTGGTTAGAAGGAAGTTAGATTTTTTTGAGGAGGGGAGGGATTAGAAATTAAACGGATAATGATACCCAGCGTCTCCGACGAAGGAGGATATGCTGTGGTCATCTAATGTTAGCGGTTTTTTTTGTCTGCTATGATTTATTCTGTTTTTTCGTTAGTGATCTCAAATTTGTATTCACCAAATTTATGCTCAATTCCGTTTGTGTCTATTAAAACTAACTCCGATTCAAAACATTTTTCATTCAACTTATTTGTAATGTTGAAATTGTATATTTTAATAAAAGGAAGTTTTTCAATTACAGAATCTGTAAAACTTCTATTGTTATTCACACTATTAAACATATCTAAAGAATATTGTATTTCTTTTCCGCCATACGAGACTGAAACCCCTTTTGGTTCAATTAAATTGAGAGAAATTTTATTTTTTGCTTTAATTTGATATGTCCCTTTTATAATTGTCTCTCTTCCGCCAATACTTGGGGAATATTTGAAGTATTTTAATTCAACATTGTCTTTGTCAAGAAAATGGATATAGATATCATCAGAAAATCCATTAACATTATACTCTTGAACAATAGAACCTCCATTTCTCTTTACACTTGTATACAACACTTTGTTTTTTAACTTGGTAAAGTTTACAATTTCGTTTAAATCCAATTTTGAGTCAGTTTTGTTTTGCCCGTCACAAGATGTCCAAAGCAGTAATAGATTAAGAAATATTATAAATTTAATTGTGTTCATTTAATTGGATTTCATACTTGATATGGTCGGTCTGTAAAATTACCGCTAACGTCCGGCATATCCGGCGTGACCAGCTTTTGCTGGGCATGAACGTGATATGCTTTTGTTGTCAGTAGTGTTCTTTTTCTTTTACCCCGACAGATGAAATTGACGATTTACTCGCCAACTTACATCCTGCACCTCGCACCACTATTTTTAAAATTTCAATTGAGTGGTTCGGGGAGTTGCTTCATTAATCTCTTAATAAATTTGGTTGTTTCTGAGCTTTACTTTTTCTTTTCATTGTATCTCCGTTGCAAATTTCGAATAATTCATTTCTCCATTCTATATTCTCGAAGTTAATCAAATTATCAATTCTTAATCCTTCAAAAAACCTTTTTTCATCGTGAATAATTCCATACATCCGAGCATTACCAATTCTATACAATCCGGCTAATTGAGGAGCTCCTCCACAATATTTGTCTTTTATATTAGATAAGGTATCTGAAAAACAATGAAATAATGCTCTGCTTGTTTTCTTGTTTTTAGATTTCCAATATTCTTTATATTTCTTTAAAAATTCTGGAGCTCCAGTACCTAAAATAAAAAGCTTATCTGAATGATTCTTAAAATCTAATTTCTGTCCACTCCAATGATTTTCTGATTTTATCCATTTAATTTTTTGGCAATGGAAATTCGCCTCTTTATCTCTGCTACAATGAATAATTTCTAAAGAGTTAGCAATTATTCCTTTTACCTGATTTGGATAATTTTTGAATGATTGTATCAATTTGTTAATTACTGCTTGCGACTTTTCTTCACATGATGCATTCTCTTTAAATAATAACCCGCTATCTGCTAAATCAACAATTTGACTCAATATTATTGAAGGAAACAGAACATCTCCGCAGTAACCGAAAATGTCAGGAGAATTTCTACATCCAAACACTTTTTTTCCAAAATCAAATTTGGCAATATTACCCCATGTGATTCTGCTATCACTTACAATATAAATTGAAGCAGGTTTTCTTGAATCAACTCCTATCCATGAGGCTAATAGTGTCATTTTTCATTATTATTCATTACCGACAAACATTGTTGTCAGTAGTGTTTTTTTTATTTTCTATATATTCTGTTGAAAACATCCATATCAAGAAATCTTCTCAATTCAACAGGTTTAAAAAGGGAATCTTGCTTTTGATATTCTTTTATGAACAAGTGTTCTGTGAAATTGGATTTTCCAATTGATATTCCGAATGTATGTCCAAGAATCTCAAACTTCAAGTAACCATCCTCAATATCATGCATCAAAACTTTTGGAGCTGTCGTAAAATCTAACATCATTAATTCCGCTCCGACTTTTCTTTGTAGATAGTAAATTTTTAAATTTCCTTTATCCCATCTAACGAAGTCTCTAACGTAGTCGTAGAAAGAATCTAAAAACGGTTTATGATTATCTTTCAATGTATCTTCATCATAAGCTGTTTCAAAGGCTACTTTGAATAATCCTCTTTTTAATCGGTTTGTTAGAATTGATGGGTTATTGAAATGATGTTTAAATGTTTTTGTCGTTTTGAATCCCATCTTGTCATTATTTTCTTCGATTATGAAAAATTCAGTATTTCGATTTAGCCTTTGAATTACATTTTGCCCAATATACTGACCAAGAATATTCTTTGTTTGTTCTTTTCCAATTTTGTTTTGTAGTGAGATTATCGAACCAACTTTTTGATATTTTTAGAGAACTAACATTTCTTTTAATGCAATATCAATTGAGGGTTTTAATCTTCCTGTTTTCTCTCCAAAATATTCGTTACAGGGGTCACATACATCTGTACAAATCTCTTTGCTTCCAAGATTTTGAGGCATAATATGAGATTCTTTTTTAAAAGAAACTTCATCTTCTTTCTTTAAACACCAGATGCATTTTTTCATTTTTTTTCATTACTGACAACTTACGTACTATGTGTACTTACGTATTAAAAACGTCTAGTTAACCCGCAACTCTACACCGCTTCATAGAATACCGTAGAACAATTAGATTTTGTAAAAATAGTTTTAGCGATCCTATTTATATCTGCTGTGGTAATACGGTCATAAAAACTTCCTTCTTTATTCACTAAACTAATATCCCCTAATAATTCAAAAAAGGCTAAATTCATTGCTTTATTAAGAATATTCACTTCTGAAAAAGTCAGCGAACTCTCCATTTTATGTTGGTATTTTAACAGTTCTTCTTTTGGAACTGGCAATCTTCTTAACAAACGCAGCTCTTTCCAGATAGCCGCTTCTGCAGTTGCTAAGGAAATACCGGGTGCAGGTCGCCCTTCTATTATCATTAACCCTGGATCGATATTACCAGTAATATAAGCATCAATAGAGCTAAACAAACGCTGTTCTTTTAGTAATTTCCGATAGAGTCGAGAAGAACCACCATTACTTAAAATATCTGACAGTAAATCTGTTGCATAATAATCCTTATCCTTTCTGCCCACGGTATGAAAGGCCATATAGATAGCATCTATTGGAACTTTTGCCTTCATCGTATACCTCTTAGCCTTTCGTTGAATAGGTTCTTTTGGCAATCTTCTTGGTGGCGTGTTCCCGGCAGGTATCGAACCAAACCACTTATTCGCTAATGCTTTCATTTTTTCTACCTCCACATTACCTGCAATGGATAAGATCGCATTATTGGGCCGATAGTATTTAAAAAAGAAATCTTTTACATCTTCTAAGGTAGCATCTTCTACATGCTTTGGAACTAAACCTATAGTAGGCCAACGATAGGGATGTTTGCGATAAGCCGTATTCGCAATATGATGCCAAGCATCTCCGTAGGGTTGATTTAAGCAAGTCTCTTTAAATTCTTCTAATACTACTTTTCGTTGTACTTCTAAACTATCTCCGTCAAAATTTAAACTCATCATCCTATCGGATTCTAACCAAAAAGCAGTTTCTATATTATCGGCAGGTAAGGTGTCATAAAAATTAGTAATATCATTGTTGGTAAAAGCATTGTTTTCTCCACCAGCTAATTGTATTGGACTATCAAAATTAGGAATATTGGCAGATCCTCCAAACATCAAATGTTCAAATAAGTGCGCAAATCCAGTTTTTTCAGGAGATTCATCTCTTGCCCCTACATCATATAATACATTAATGGCGGCCATTGGCGTACTAGCATCTTGATGCACAATGACCCTTAAACCATTTTCTAATACAAAACGATTATACTGTATCAATACGGATTATATTTAACGCTCTATACACATTGGAACTTAATACTACAAAGACCAGGTATCAATGCCAAGAATTGAGCTTTTTATTAGTCCTGCAAAAGTACAGTAGGAAAGTGGGAAATACAATTAAAAAAGAAGTCAGATGTCAGATCGTCCACTTCATTGACGATCTGACATCTGACTTCTTCTTCAGACTCCCGTCAACTTCATTTTAACCTTAAGTATTTTCTTAATGACTTTAAGATCAACCGTAAAGGGATCATACTCTAAATGATTATCGGAGATAAGATTCAGGTGAGTTAAGTTATTGGTAAGGTCTAAGATGGGTTGTATTCTTTTTACCCAAACCGTTTGACTAGTAACAATAGCATACACCTCATTGGATTTCAGATCCTTAAGTGATTCTATTGTACTGCAAATTACCATATCCCCTGCTTTAATAGTGGGAGACATACTATTCCCTTTAATATGAAAAGCGACGAGCGTCCCTTTTATACCCGGAATATAAAAACGTTCTTTTTTTTCAATAACGTCTACTCCTATAGAAGTACCAGCAAAAGCGTCTATATTAGTTAATAAGATATTAGGAGAGACATCAATACTTGTTGC
>ENA-ORXT01005875-ORXT01005875.1-marine-metagenome-genome-assembly--contig:-NODE-5875-length-11767-cov-7.159966_pt1 | contig 11767 bp, 6 predicted proteins | sample MGYA00237868_ERZ511482 | MGnify/ENA metagenome assembly ERZ511482 | reverse complement strand
GGCGGCCGCCACCGCCGCGTCGGCGGCGGCGGCCAACGCGGGCGCGGCCGGCCTGGCGGCCCCCCCCGTCGTCGCCCACCTCCGCCGCTTCCTCCGCTCCCTCCGCTACCGCCGCCCGTCGGCCGAGCCCGGCACCTCCTTTTGCACGTCCACGGCGGTGGCGGGCGGCTCGGGCGGCGCGCCCAACCGCACGGTCGTGTCGGTCCCGTCCATGATCTCTGCCGCCGCCGCCGTGACCGTGCCCCCGACGCCCCACAGCGTGTCCCCCGTGACAGACGCGGATGGGCCCGGCGGGGAGCCGTCGGTGTGGGGCGCCGGCCGCCGCTCGTCGTCCACGTGGGGCGCGGAGCCCCGCTCCGGCACCATCTTTTCCGCCGCGTCGACCGAGGCGTGGCACGCGGCGGCCGCGCGGGGCGGCGACGGCCTCGGCGGCGGCGTCGGCGGCGGCAGCGTCTGGGCCGACGATGGCACGGAGGAGTGGGATGGGGAGGGCGGGTGGGGCGACGGGGAGGAGGGTGGCGACGACCTGTCCGTCTCCTCGTCGAGCAGCGGCAGCTCCGACGGGGGGTTTGTCGACGATGGGATGGACGAGCGGGAGCAGCGGCAGTCGGACGCGCCGTTGGGGAGCACCCCAAACCTGCCCCGCCTGCCGCGCGCGCGCCGGCAGCCGCCGCTGATGAGCACGAGTCTCGGGCCGGGGGGCGAGCTGCGGGGCAGCTCGGGGCCGCTGGACGGGTGGGGGGGGGGGACGGCGACGGCATCGTCGCCCTCGTGTTTGGGACGATTGCCGACGCGGCCGCACACTATGGGCAGGTGGTGCGTGGGGTGGGTGTGGCCCCCAAGCCGCCGCTGGCCGCCAAGCCACCGCCGGCCGCCAAGCCGCTGCCGGCCGCCAAGCCGCTGCCGGCCGCCAAGCTGCCGCCTGCCACCAAGCCGCCGCCTGCCACCAAGCCGCCGCCTGCCGCCAAGCTGCTGCCGGCCGCCAAGCCACCGCCGACGGCCAAGCCCCCACCGGTGGTGGCGCCGCCCGAGCGCGCGTCGCCGCGGCCGGTCGTGGAGGTGCGGGGGTCCGTCGCCGCGCCGCCGCCCTTGTGGTCCGAGCCGGCCGACGGGCGCGCCGAGCCGCCGCCCCCGTCGTCGGCGGCGGCCATGGCGCGGGCGCCGGCGTCGCCCCCCCCGTGGCCCGAACCGGTGCACGTGCCGCAGCCGGCGTCGCCCCCCCCGTGGCCCGAACCGGTGCACGTGCCACAGCCGGCGCCGCCCCCCCCGGCAGACGCGGTGGCAAACCGCGCCGCCGCGGCGGCGACGGCGGCCGCTGCTGCCGCCGCCGCCGCTGCCGCCGCCGCAGCGGCGCTCGGGCCGATGGACAGCTTTAATGATATCGGCGCGACGGCGGTGGCGTCCATGCCGACCGTGTACGAGGAGCGGCCGGCGCCGCCGCAGGCGCACCTCCCCCCACCACCGCGGCCAGCGCCGCCGCCTGCCCCCGCCGCCGCCCCGGTGGCGGGTGCTCCGTACACCGCCGCCTATGCGGCCACGCCGTTTATTACGATTGCCATCCCGCCGGGCGTCACGCCCGCGCACGTCAACCCCGTGACGGGCGACCGGGTGACGGGCGCCGTCGTCGTTGCCGTCTCGTCGACCATCCCCCCCGGCGGGTACCGGCCGCCGCCGGCCCCCCCCGCCCCGCGGACGGTCGTGCCGGCGACGCCGCTGCCGCCCACGGCGGCGCTGTCGACCCGCTCAGAGCTGCACCCGTCATTGCTCCCGACGCTGTGCATGAGCGCGGTTATGTGCCGCACCGACTGCCCGCCCTCACCGGTCGCCCAACCGTCGACGGGGCGGGACCGCAAGAAGCGTCGTGTCAGCACAGAGACTCGGTACACCTTCCCCAAGTGGCTCCTCATGGCTTTGAAGAAGACCGTGAAACAGGCCGTTCCTCGTCAGCCGCGCCACCGGTCGACGCGGACGCCAACCGCGGACGCCACCGAAGCCCAAGCGGCGTCCATCGGCGATGTCGGCGTCACCGCCCCGACGGTGCCGCCTACCCCCGAGGCCGAAGAACCGGCTCCGAGCTGCACAGCGTTGTACAACTTGTCGACAGCACCCATGACGGATGTTGTCAACGCTGGGCCACCAGAGGCCGTCCCCCTCCCCCCCGTGACTTCCCACCCACGCCCGCTCGGCCCGCCCGCGCGCCGTGCCGTCACACCTTACGGCGGTGGCCGTGGTGGCGGCACGGCCAGCCGCCCGCCGACGGGCGCCCAGGCGCGCGCGGCTGGCCTGCCGCCGCCGCCGCCCGGAACCCGGCAGACGTTGCCTTTGGGCACTTTGCCTCCCCCGCCGCCGCCGCCGCCGCCGCCGCCGCCGCTGCCAGAGACGACCTTGGCGCGGGCCACGCACCGTACGCCGTCTGCGGACGACAGCCCCGCAGGGGTGTCCAAGGACACGTGGGACATGCTCTGTGTGCTTGCCGCCGACATGGCCGAGCAGGCCTATCCCAAGCGCACGCAGTAGGCACCCGGCTCAGGCAACCCCTTGCAATATGTGTGTGTCTGCTCCCCACTTATCTTGCTTGTTCGTTGGATTGTCGTTGCACGCTTGCATTTTTTTCTTTGGCTTTTGTTTCGAGCTTGAAGTTTTATAAGCAGGAAAAGCAGAAATGAGAATGAGAATGATGATGTAATGTATGCTGTGACCTTGTGGGCTTGCGTTCTGCTGCATCTTCTTTGTTCTCCCTGCCTACTTTTGCATGCCTGTGCGTTTCTCTATATCTCTTCTGCCTTTCAATGCATGCCCGTGCTTGCCCATGCTTATTCGCCATCCTTTGTGCGTGAGCTTGATTATTATCTTGCCCGTCTGCCGGACTATTCAGCCTTTCCCCAGGCATGTGTGCATAAAAAAGAACGCATTACAGCCGTTCTCTCAAAACTCCAGCAATCTAACTGTTTCGCAAGTGTTTCAAATCGGCCTCTGCGGGGTCATAGAGGCCGATTTGGAACTCTTTTGCAACAATTGGAGTGGGGGAATTTTGAGAGAACGGCGGTATTCGTCGACTTTATTGATGAAGGCCACCAGCGGGGTGAAGGAGGGCACCATCACGGTGGCCGCCTCCCCACTGTCTCCTCCCTCAGCGACGATAGGAGAGGGAATAGTCATTGGTTTCTTCTCTGCCTCCTTCTCTCCCCCGCCCCCGAGCGAACGTATGCTCCTCCAGGGTCGGGGTCCTGCCCCCCAGTCCACCTCTCCCACCCGTGGTCAGACCCCTCCAGACGAGCAAACAGGCGCATCCACGGGCCCTCCTCGGCCCCACCCCCAGGTCCCCCACCGCGGGCCGTCCCCGCTCGCTCACTCCCCCTGCAGTTCACAACCTTTGCGGCCAACCCCCACGTCCGCCCTTGGCGCCGTGAGGCGGCCGTGGCGCCACGGCCGCCACAGCCCCGCCCACGCCCCTGGCGCCACGAGGCGCCACGGCCGTCCCAAATTCCGCCTCTTGAACCGCGGCGCCGGGAGGCGCCGCGCCAGCGCCCCAAAATCCACCGCCTGCGCCGCTGCAGTTCTCCGCTGCGGCATCCATCCCCCGTACTGTCCCCCCCCGTCGTCACGCACGGCCTCGCGTGGTGGCTCCCCGTCCCCGGTCGGGTGTGAGGGCATGCCCGCCACACACCGTCGGGCAGGCCTCAGGCCTGTCGCGTGTCGGCCCATCCCCTGTGGCCCCCGCTCGGTCCCCATCCAATCAGGTGCGTTCGCGGTGGCTCGGTACCGCTGACGGATCGGCCAGTGTCCTTGTCAGTCGGGCCACGCGGATCAATTCCGTTGGTTCCTTGGCTGCCACCCTGCCCGCTTCCCTCGTTTGCCTCCCCGCGGGCACCGCCTCCGTCGCAGGGCTCTCCGCCAGCGGCGGGGAGCTCCCCAAGTTCCACCAGCCCCCCGACAACATTTATGATCACCTCCCCCGCCACCCCCAGCCATCTCAATTCCACAATGATAGCCAACCACCGCCGTGCGTCCTACTTCCTTCCCCTCACCCCGCCCCAACACAAAGCCACCCTCACACAGCTGGGCGCCGCCCGACCGCCAGCAACTCGGCAGCCAGACGCAGCCGGTAGTACCCCATCCGCGCCGCCGTCACGTTCTCTACGGGCGCCAACCGCGCCAACGCCGATGCAACGGCGAGGCAAAACGCGCCACAGTCGTCGCTGTTGTCTTGTTGCGGCGCCGCCGCCCCGTGATCAATTGGGACGGCAGGCCGAGGTGGGCAGCCGCCTCTGCTCCGCACCGCGTCACGAAACCACTGGCCCAACGCTGACGTGACGCGGGGGTGCCTAGCCCCGTTCGAATCAAAGTGCTCCACCGTCCCGCTGGCGGTGTGCACGACCGCCAGCGTCCAGTGGCTGCCGTGGCCGCCTCCATGCTTGACGACTGTGATGATCAGGTCGACCGCCAGCAGGTCCCGCCGAGCCGTCCAACGATGCACGCCATCAAAGTTCTAACGACGGCGGGTGCCGCCCATCAACGTGTCGAAGAAGAACGAGTTGAGGAAGAAGCACACGGGCACCGCCCGCCCCACCGCCAGGTCTGCGTCGTTGCGCCGCTGCAGCATCGACAGGATGCCATTTATATTCTCATCGGCGAGCCAATTCCCAGGCTGGAAACGCCGCAGCACGTGGCGCGTGATGCGCTCGTTGCCGGGCCCGACGACCAACAGCTCGTCCTCCTCGCCGCTACCTTGCGCCCCCGCCGCGCCCACGGCCAAGCCGGCGGCCACAAGCGCCCTGCCAGCCAGTGTCACGGGCGACAGCGCGACGTCCGCGTCGACAACGGCCGCAGCTAGAAGCGGCGTGGCAAAAAAATGCGCCCCGTCGGCCGCAGGCGCCGGCCACTCAACACTGTCAGCGGCAGTCGCCTCCCCCGCCGCCGCCGCCCCCGCCGTAGCCGCGGCGGGCACTGATGGTGCAGCCGACACGCCCTGCCTCTGCAGCGGCCCGCCGGCCGTTGTGCTGCCGCCGCCGAGCATCCGCGCGACTACGTCGGTCGGATCAGAGTGGCGCGCGCGGGGATGGCCGCTCAGGAATAGCGCCACCCAAAAGCACGCGTTGGCCACCCCCAGGGCGGCGAGCAGCCCAAAGTTCCGGTCACTCGCCGCATTTGTGCCCACGGTTGACACTACAACGGCGACCGCGAGCGCCGCTCCCATGACCACCCGCGAGGATGACGGCGAGGAGACGCGCCGGCGGCGGCGTGCTCCCCCGTCTTCACGCGTCGCCCCACCAGTCGCCGCAGCAGCAGCTTGCGCGCTGTCTTCCGGCACTTGGGCGGCCGACCCGCCCGCGTTGCCCTCCCCGGTCGCCGCCGCCGTCGCCAGGGTCCGCAGGCGGGCCAGTTCCGCCATCAACTCGGGCGGCGGCTTGAAGCCCTCCGCCGTCTCCCACGTCAGCGGCTCGGCGAGGAAGAGCTTGCACATCTGCCGCACGCGGGTGATGACGACAAACGCCACGCACCACGCAAAGTAGGACGACCACTCGAGCAAAAAGATGCAGTCCGTCGTCTTGCCTTGTACCTTGTACGCGGTCATGGCAAAGGCGGGGGTGACTGGGAACTGAAACGCCGCAACGGGCACGGACAGCGCGTCGACCGTGACGCGGAAGCGCGCCTCCTTGCGAATGATGGGCACAGTCTCGTCGGGTAGCCACGGAGGAATGCCGCGCAGCCGCTTCCACTCCCGCGATTGCTCCAGCGGCAAGACGTACAGCACCTCCGCGTCCTTGGACGGCACGCGCATAACACCGCCGCCCGCCACGACAACGTCTGAGAAGGTCGTGCCCGCCGGGTATTGCACGCACAGCAGTCGCACGAGGCTGCCGTTGGCCACCCCCGCCTCGGTACCGACGTTGTAGTCGACCATCAGCAGCGCCCCGTCGAACGTCTCAAGCACCATGTCCCGCTTGGCCGTGCGGGACGGTGGGAGTGCCTCCATCGCCGCCGCCAACGCCCGCCGATCCACCCCTGGCGGCTCGCCCTTGACCAACCGCACGGAGGGGTAGTGGCGCACCGGTTTGTCGGTCATGGGTAGTTGGCGCGCGCACCGCCGAAGGATGCTCTTTGTCACTTGAACCCGCGCCGCGTTGGTGCCGACGATGATTGGGCAAAACAGGTCGACGTCCGCTGCTGACAGCCCGGGAGGCGTCTCACGCGAGACAACGCAGTTGGTGTTGATCGTGTTGACATCCGCCGGCGTCATCAGCCCGTCACGCATGCGGTTGCACAGCGCAGCAAACACTGGGTCCGCCCCCTGCCGCACGTTGCGTTGCAATAAGATCACCGTCTGGAAGCACCGCCACACCTGCACGCCTCGCAAACGGCGCAGGTGGCGCTCGTCTTCGGCTGCATTGCCCGCCTTCGGCGGCGACCCGGCCGTCCACAGCGGCGTGCTCACGACCGGCGGCAGCTGCTTCAGGTCGCCGCAGAGCACGACCGACCGGCCACCAAAGATGACATCTGGCTCCCCCACTTGCCGCAGCCGCTTCTCAATCAGCGCCAGAAAGTCGGCACTGATCATGGACAGCTCGTCAATGATGACTAGCACAACGCCAATGAAGAACCGGACCAGCGACACCGTCACCTTTTTCTGCTTTTCGCGGAGCGCCAGCTTGAGCAGGGAGTGGATGGTCGACCCGTCAATGTTGGCCGCCGCCACGCCAGTCGGGGCGGCACAGACAACGCTGCGCGCCCGCGCCCAGCTCAGCGCAAAAAATCGGACCGCGTCAATGACGCGCGACTTGCCGGCCCCCGCCGTGCCGCCAAGGTACATCAACAGCTGCCCGTCGGCGGGCGTGTCGTCGACCACGTCCGCCACGCCTCTCCTGCCTGCTGGGGCAGGGGCCAACCCAGTGTCCACCTCCGCCAACGCGCGCAGCCCCTTGGCCCATTGCGCGGCGAGCGTCTTCGCGCACTGCCCGAAGGCCCGCCGCTGCTCGGTGTTAAGCGTAAACACCTCAGCAACGACGGCGACGGAGAGGCCAGGCGGCGGCGAGCTACGCGGCGTCAAGCCCGCCGCGTCGGCCCGCGTCGCGGCGGCCACCTCGGTACCACCCCGAAGGAGGCCTTCGGCGTCCTCTTGCAGCGCATCCAGCCGCTCCACGGTCACCTCTGGGAGGGGGTTGGCGTTGAACGGCGCCCCCTCGCCCTCAGTGCCGTCTGGCGCGGCCGCCACCCGCATCGCGTCGCCTTCACACGTCCGTCGCGCCTCACACGCGGCCTGTAGGGCGGCGTCGAGCTCCTTGGCTGACGGGCCACCGCCGCTCACGATGGCGCCACGCGCGGCTGCGGCGACACGCTCCAGCAGCGGCTCGGCGAAGCCGTCACCGTCTATGGCCTTCAGCGGAGCATCGGAAGCCGCTGCTACGCCACAGATTGCTGCTGTTCCACCCGTGTGGACGTGCGCCACTGCGTTGACAAGGCCCCGCGACTCGGCGCGCATGCAGACCAATCCACGCCGTGGCAGCATCTCGGCCCCGCCGTCGTCAATCGCCAGCCCCGCCACAAAGTCCAGTGGCGCGCCTCCCACGCCATCGCCATTGTCGACGTCGGCGCCAAGCGCGGCCTCGGGGTCGATGGAGATGCCGCCGTCCGACCCCCCGCCCTCTTCGTCAGAGGAACCGCCAAAGCCGCCGACCCCGCTGTCGACCGCCGCATCCCTCGGCGCCCCGTCGTTTGCGCCCTCCACGTCGGCCGCCGGTGGAACCCGCCGCTTCTTGTCGCCCCCGTCGTGCCACGCTTGAAACGTGCCGAGTTTGGCCACCGCGTACGGCGGCAGCACCGACGCCTCGTACGCCTCCCACCAGGACGCGTCAGCATGGGAGCGCAGGTCGTCGCGCGACCGCCATGGCGTGAAGACAATGAGAGCAAACGCGCCGTACAGCTCCTGCGCCTCCTGGTTGTCCGCGAGCACGTCCCGGTCCGGGAGGCGGGGCCCAACGACGCGCGGCACACGCGGCGGGTCGCAGCGGACAAGCTCGTGTGTCTCGCGCTGCGGGTGATCGTGCAGAAATCGTCGCGCTGTCCGACAAGAAACCGGACCACGACCGTCTACGTCCGCGTCGTCGTCAACGCCGACCTCCCCCGACCCGCCCCACAGGTTGCCCGTCGACGCGGCCGCCCGCGCGGGCGACGAAATGCTCCGCTTCTCGTACTTCTCGTACATCTCGTACGGTGACAGGTGTGAAAGGCCGACGGGTCGCAAGCGGTAGTCCAGCGTCTGCGACATCAAGACGAATCTGCGGGGCGTGTCGTCGTCCCCATCCTCATCCCCATTGCCGTCCCCGTCGCCGCCGTCGCCGTCCACGTCCGCCGGTACGACCTCCTCGCCAACTGCCGCCGCTATTGTACGCGGCGAATCGCCAGCGGCGTCGCCATCGGCGCCCTCAGCACCGGCGTCCACGTCGGCCGCGGCCGCCTGCGCGCCGCGGCCGGGATGGCGCGGCACCCCACCATTGGGCACCCCCCCGTGCTTGCCACGGGTGGGAGTCACCGTCAAGGCGGCCAAGTCACCCTCGTGGAACGCAAGTAGCTGCGGCATGAGCAGCGGCACAAAGGTGTGCGACGTAATCCGCCCCTCCTTGTACAGCAGGTATATGGCGGCCAGCGTGGCGGGCATTTCCTGCCGCTCCGTCGCTGCGTACGCCAGCGCACATACGCGCCGTGTCGCCGTCCTCAACACCGTCCTTGGCGGGTCAGTCTGCTCCGCATTCACGACGCGCTGGAAGCGGTTGAGCATGAGGATGGCGTCGCGCTCGTCATCCGCCATCGGCTTGAGCACGTACTTGACCGTGTACAGCACAACGTCGTTGGCCTGCAGGATGCGCAAATCCGTGTTGCACCGCAGGGTGACCAGCACGAGGCGGTTGTGCGGGTTGATGTACTCGCAGCCGACCGGTCGCCGTACCAAAAATCCGCCCTCGCCGTCAATCTCCGCCTCTTCCCGTGGCTCGCGCGGGAACCCGTACCGGCACTCCCGCGGCTTCCCCGAGCGCGTCCGCTTAAAGCACGACACTGAATGGCGGTGCGAGTGCATCTGCGTTGCCATGGAAAGCGCCGACTCGTACACCTCACCGTGGTGCGCGTGGCCGCTGACCCCGTCCCAATTCGGCAGGTTCGGCGTTGCCATCATCTCGTCTACGGCGTCACCGTCAAACAGCGCCTTGGACGCCCCGTCACCGCCGTCGGGCGCCTCCTCGTCGCTCTGAATGCCACGCGAGGTCACCGCGCCGCCGCACCGCGACATGGCAGATGCGTTACTGCCGCCAATGGGGAGGCCGACGGCCTTATGCTGCTGCTGATGCAGCGCTGCCATCGACGTCAACGTTCCATCGCACGACGCCCGCACACAGGCGGCCACAACCGGTGGCATCGCCGCGCGCGGCTGCACACCGCGAAAGGCGGCCGTGACGGGGACCGCCGCGACCGGCGAGCTGCACTTGGGGCACGTCAACGTCTCCGTCGACGTTGGCAGGTCGGCGTGCACGAGATCCTCCGCCCACGCCCACCAGTTTTGGCGAAAGCGGTCGTCGTTGCGCAAGAGCTTGGTAAACTCCTTTGCTGACGGCGCGTGCCCAAACAGCCAGATGAGCATGTGGATGTGCGGGCTCCCCCGCGCCTGCGCCTCGATGGCGCCGTAAAAGCCCTTGCACCGCCCAAACGCGCCACCCCGAGCGAGCGGCCGGCCACGCGCGGAGCACCAACCGATGAGGGTGTCAACTACAATGTCCGTCAGTCGGCGGAAGAAGCGAGCGCCCGCCACGGGATCGCGCGCCAGTGTGCGGTAGCGCTCTGACTTGCTGAGCAGGTGTCCAACGTTGAACGACGTGAAGATGTCACCGCCGACGACGCCTGCGTAGTACCACAACGTCGCCGAGCCAATGTCGTTGGGTGAGAAGGTGAAGAAAACTTGGGGCAACCCAAAGTGGTTGCACATTGCGTACGTCTCCTGCCGATACGCGGCGCGCTGCTCATTGGAACCGTCATACGCCGACGCCGCCGCCCACACCAAACGCAGCAAACGCTTCGCGTGCCGGTGGCCAAGGCGTGGGCCATGCTCGCCGCCGAGTGGTAGACCGCCCCTAGTGCCACCTGGAGCTTCTACCGCTGGTCCGCCGCGGGTCACGCCACCGCTATTCGCGCTGCCGCCGTCGGCGCCGCCGCATGCGCGTGCGGGGGTGCGGTCGTTGGCCCCCAGTGGCGCAGTCGCCGCAGCACCAACCGCCGACGCGCCGACGCCCGGCGCCTTGCGTGGCCGCTTGCTCCCCCACGGTCCACAACGGTCTCCCCCATCAGCACCGCCGTCGGCGCTCCCGTCGCCACCGTCGTCCGCCACACCCGCCGCGCGTCGCCGCTTGCGTCGCTCATCGCGCCGCAGCTCGGCACGAAGCTCTTCCAGAGTGACGTGGCACACGCGGCCAACGTCGTCGGGGCTCCGCTGGAGACGCAAACAGCCCTTGCGGAGCATCTTGATGCGCGCGGCGCGGTCAAAGGCATGCACGAGTAGCAGCTGGTTGCGCCCAAACTCCCTGTAGCCGTCTAGCATCACCCGCCGCATGACCTCGGTCTCGGACAGGTACACCGGCCGCTTCTCCGATGGGCCGCCGCGGCCAAAGGGGAAGACCGAGACAAACGCCGCCTCAATGTCCCCAAACTCACCGTCCCGCATGACGGGGCCCGACCGCCGCACGCGAACCGTCTCTTCAAAGGCGGTGCGCACCCGCTCCTCCTCCGTCCGGTGGTCGCCTTGCACGACGACAGAGGCGTCACGCACGACCTCCACCTCACAGTCCGCGCCAGACGTGGCGGCTGCCGGGGCGCCCCCCGCAGCCGCCGCGGCGGCCTCCGCCGTCGCGCCGCCGCCATCGGTGGGCGGGTGTGGGGCGCCTTCATCCTCCTCGTCTGCGTCCAAGAAGAGCCCCTCTGGGACGCCACCGCCCGCCACGTCGGGCAGCAGGTCGACGGCGGCAGGCTCGACGACTACGCCGGCGTATAGGTGGTTGCTGTCAAGGAGCCAGGCGAGCAGGTCCGACACCCGCCGCCGCCGCACCGTAAACGTCCTCCGTGCCGCCTCCTGCTGTGCCGTCGTCAGGCGGGAAGAAAACACGACGCGAACAATACCGTCGGCGTCACTGTCGCCCAGGACGCGAGGGAGCTTGGCGGCGGGCGGCGTCGGCCGGGTGTCAATGAGCAGCGTGTGGGCCCGCAGCGCCGCCTGCCCGCCACCCCGCAAGAAAGTGATAGCAGCCCGCATTGAGACTGTCGACACGAGATTCAATTCTGTGCTGCTGGTATCCCGAAACGCAGGTGGCAGGCGGCCTATGGCGTTGCCATTGGCCAGCGCCAACCGGGGGGGGTTTCCTTTCGGGTTGTGGCGCTCCAAAGAGTCCAAACACATGGCGCAAAATATCAGCGCTCGCTCGACGGTGTCGCTGCGCGTTCCGCCAGCGGGCGGGCTGACAGCCCCATCACCGTCACGGGCCACCATCGCCGACGACGCCGGCACCGCCGCTACCGTCGCTGGCCCGCCGGCAGGGGTGGCGACCGGTAACGAGAGAGAGGGGAGCGTCCCTCCCGTCCTAGGCGTCTGCGAGGCCGGGTCACCGGCCTCCACAGCGTGGTCTGAGAGGGAGCTCGCCGAGCTCAGCGCGTCCGCTGTAGCATATCTCTGCTACCAATTGGCAATTAGCCACGGGTAGCCCCCTTGACTGGCCGAATCCACGGATGTGTG
>ENA-ORXT01005872-ORXT01005872.1-marine-metagenome-genome-assembly--contig:-NODE-5872-length-11770-cov-8.487899_pt1 | contig 11770 bp, 12 predicted proteins | sample MGYA00237868_ERZ511482 | MGnify/ENA metagenome assembly ERZ511482 | reverse complement strand
TTGAACTATTTTTTTAGGAAGTAGAATGGAAAAAGAGTCCTTCACAAAGTGACGATTATTTATGGTTAGGTACTTACCCAAAGCTAAACCAAAATTTATGCTTGTATAGCGAGCATAAATACCTGATTAGTTATAAAAGTCAACTGAAAAATGTCCAGTCGAAACCGTTCACACAAAAAAGACTATTTGAATAATCCCTTTATTGAACTATTTTTTTAGGATGTAGAATGGAAAAAGGACAGTCTAAAATGGCTAATTTATTATTTTAGTTTGCCTTATTCCCCCAATTTCACTCAAACCCAATATGAAAAAGCGCATCCCCTTGATTAACAACAGGTGTATGGTTAGAATTTAACACATACCCGGTTTTAGGGTTTTTAGTAACTTCTTCAAAATTACCAAAAGGGTCAGAAATACTTCCTAAAGGACTGCCTTTTTCGACCTTTTCGCCAGCATTCACATGGGCCCGAAACATTCCTGAGTGTTTCGCTCGTATCCAAGTAGAATTAGTAATAATAATGGCTGGCTTTTCTTTATTAGCTAAGGTAATAGTATCAGAAAAGTCTCTCAACCCTAAATGGTGCATCACATTTATTGCTCCCTGAAGACCAACTTTTGTTACCGTTCTATTCAAGTTTAAGGACTTCCCACCTTCAAAAAGCAATACTTTTTTTCCTAAATGAACCATCGTATCCCTAAAGGACTTCTCTCTAGTTTTAGAAATTACAATAAAAGGGGCATCAAAAATCTCTGCTAAATGTCGCGTTTCTTCATCTGTTCCAGCTATTCGTATCTGAGAAAAATTAAACCGTTGCGCCCCTCCTGTATGATAATCAATGCCATAGTCAACGGAAGGAATGATTTCATTCATCATATAATAGGCAAATCGACTGGCAAGTGCCCCTTTTTTAGACCCTGGGAAAACCCGATTCAAATCTCTTCCATCTGGGAAGGCTCTAGTTTGATTAATAAAACCAAAGACATTGACGACAGGGATACAAATGACCGTTCCTGCATCTGGTTTATTCAAACCTTTTGCAATTATTTGGCGAACAATTTCCATCCCATTGGTCTCATCTCCATGAATGCCTGCCGTTAATAATAAACAAGGGCCGTTTTTCTTTCCCCTTTCAATAATAACAGGTACTTCAATTTTTGAACGCGTATATAATCTGGCAATATCCATTTTTAGTTTGACGGATGCCCCCGGTTCAATTATATGATTTAGAATTTTCATTTCCATAGGCTATTCCGCATGTCTTTCAACGTAATTAATGATTTTTTTTGCAATATCCGTTCCTGTAGCAGCTTCAATTCCTTCTAAACCAGGAGAAGAGTTAACCTCTAAAATAAGTGGTCCTCTTTCTGATTGCAATAGATCTACTCCTGCCACGCCCAAGCCCATCACCCGAGCAGCTTTTAAAGCTGCATTTTCTTCATCTTCCGTTAATTCTATTATTGTTGCGGAGCCACCTCGATGCAAATTAGAGCGAAATTCTCCTTCTTTGCCTTGTCGTTTCATAGCACCAACGACCACATTATCTACTATAAAAACCCGTATATCTGCCCCTTTGGCTTCTTTGATAAATTCCTGCACGATCACCCTAGCTTTTAGACCATTGAAGGCTTCCAAAACCGATTCTGCGGCATTGTCCGTTTCCGCCAAAACAACGCCCAATCCCTGTGTACCTTCCAATAATTTAATAATTAAAGGCGTACCACCAACGCATTTTATAATGTTACTGACGTTTTTGGAATAATTGGTAAAGGCGGTTTTAGGCAAGCCCAATCCTGCTCTAGCTAACACCTGCAAACTTCTTAGTTTATCTCTTGACCGAACTAATGCCTGCGATTCTACTGCTGTAAAAATTTTCATCATTTCAAATTGCCGCACCACAGCCGTTCCATAAAAAGTCACAGATGCACCAATTCTAGGGATAACGGCATTCACACCCGTTACTAATTCATTTTTATATAAAATAGCTGGCTTTTTCTTTTCAATAATGATATCGCATTTAGTATGGTCCAAGAGTAGCATTTCGTGATTTCTTTTCTCCCCAGCTTCCATTATTTTTCGAGTAGAATATAATTTTGGATTTCGAGATAAAACAACAATTTTCATAATTTAAATTTTTCTGGTGATTCCTTTAAAGGATAAATTCTTTTTAGAGGTGTCTATTAAAAACCTTTTTGATAGAAATTTTCTACCTAATAATACGGGATATTTCATAGCGCCTCTTTCCGTCAAAGACAATTTGATAGGGTAAGTTTCCCCGAAAATGAATATTTCAGTGCTTACTAGATAGCGATCTTCTGTAATGCCATTAGAGCTTTTTATTGACTTTAGAGTATAGGTCTTAAATTGAAAGATTTTTTTATGATACTTTGAATGGTCAGGGTCTAGGAATTGGCATTTTAACACCCCGTTTTCTTCTTTAATATTATGGCAATGAAAACTGGAGGTATAAGCCCCCGAATCAATTTTAATATCAATACCCAATAAATCTAAAAGTGGAAAGTCTACAATATCTATTCTGCCAATTAAGGTTCTTTTACTACTTTTTTTATTCAAAGAAATAAGTTGATAGGAACGTATGAAAGGTAAGGGAAATTAAATAATATCGCATCAAAACGCTCAGGTTATTTTTGATGCTTACTTACTCAAATCTATACATTTAATTTTTTTTCGTTCCTCCTAGTTTAAATGAAGGTGATTTTTCCAAAGGTAAGGTTTTTTATAGCTAAGTAACGTAGGAAAATAAAATTAAATAAAACATATATTATTTATTATGATATTTATATTTGGTTTGCTCCCTATGAAAAAAGAGGAAATGAAGTAGTACTTCATTTCCTCTTTGGCATCAAAAAAAGGTGGCTACAAGCCAACGGTAAGAAAAAAAAATAGTGGTAAAAACGGCGAATCCTGAGATAGTTTATTCCTTCGGAAAAGGAAATAATTCGCAACGTTTTGGCCCCAAAATAATCTACTTAACACCACTTGGGCGTGACTTGCAGCCTTGCACGAATGCAATTTTTCTTATTTCTTTTTCCCCTGTGGAATAATAGATTTCCCTTTAGCACCAGGTTTAATCGCTACCGTAGTTTTGGCATCCCTAAGTGCTTTTTTCTTTGCTTTTTCTTGTTCCGCATTTTTTTTAGCTGCGGCTAATTTTTCTGATTTAGATTTCATTATTATTATTGTTTTGTTATAAGTACCTAATCATAAATAATCGTCATTTTTGAAGAGACTATTTTTTCATTATATAACTAAAAAAATCGCTGAATAATCCCTTTATTGAACTATTTTTTTAGGAAGTAGAATGGAAAAAGAGTCCTTCACAAAGTGACGATTATTTATGGTTAGGTACTTAACTACTCAGAATAGAGAGCAGAGAAACGAGAATAGAGACTAGATAGCAGATTTGTTCTTAAAGTATAGCTTATTAAGTTAAAATTTAGCACGATTATATCTCTATTCTCGCTTCTCTGCTCTCTATTCTCAATAGTTTATATTTTAGTAGAGAGCCATCTCTTTAAAAATTGGGCTGTTCTATAATAGTTGTTTGCTCATAAGAAGAGGTACTTTCTGTACGACTAAGCACCGTAGCAATAGCAGCGTCAGAAGTTATATTCACTGCAGTTCGCAACATATCTAAAGGTCGGTCAAGGGCTAAAATCAGACCTAATCCTGCCAGTGGAATTCCTACTTGTTCCAACACAATCGTTAGCATAATAATACCTGCACCAGGAACTGCTGCTGCTCCTATTGAGGCAAGTGTGGCGGTTGCGACGATGGTTAATTGAGCCGTTATAGACAAGTCTATCCCAAAAACTTGGGCGATAAATAAAGCTGCCACTGCTTGGTATAAGCTAGTTCCGTCCATATTTAAGGTAGCACCGATAGGTAGAATAAAATTAGCCACCTCTTTTTTCACCCCTAAATTATTTTGTACACAATCCATCGTAACTGGTAAAGTAGCAGCACTGGAACTAGTAGAAATTCCCAATAACTGAGCGGGTAAAATCCCTTTCAAAAATTGCTTATAGCCTATATTATTAACCCTTCTGACAACCAAGGGATAAAAAATAAAAACTAGGATACTTAAGCCCAATATGACTGTCAAAGCATAAAATAATAGCGCATATATAATTTCCATTTCTGGAGCTTTGACGATTACCGTAGCCATCAATGCAAATACGCCTACAGGAGCTAAGTACATAATAAAATCAATCACTTTCATCACCACCTCATTGAGCTGATTAAATAAGGTGGCTAGTTGCTTACGAGTATCTTCTTTTACGCTTATTGTAGCGATGGCAAAAAGTATTGTGACCATGATGATTTGCAACATATTTTGATTGTTAGCTGCTGCCGCAAAAAAGTTTTCTGGGATAAAATCTAGTATAAAATTTAAAGAGAAATTATTTACTATTGGCGCAGTATCATTGATTGGATACTGGGCTAACAGTTTTTCTCTAGTGGAGTCTGAGATAAATCTGCCAGGCTGTAAAATGTTTGTTAGGAGCAAGCCTGTCACCACCGCAAGCATCGTCGTTATTAGATAAGCTACGATGGTTCGCCCTCCCAATTTAGACAAACGAGAGAGATCATTCAATTGGGTAAAGCCACTTAATAAGGACACGATAATCAAGGGCATCGCTATGAATTTCAATGCTTTGACGAATAAATCTCCTATTGGGCTAATCCAATTAATAACTAAAGTTTCGATACCAAAATAGTTGGCTAGTAGCCCTGCAACAATGCCTAAGGGCAAGGCGATTCCTATCTGCATGGTGGCAGAGAGTTTTCTGTTTTTTTTGTTTTTCATGACTATAAAATTTATTAACTAAATCTTTCTACGGATAGTTGCTACTATTTTTTGGGTATTAACATCAAATGATCTTTTTGGAAAATAATAGTCTTTTCGGAATCTTCAAAACTTTGATAGGATGTTCCATTCCTATCTTTGAGGGGCATTTCATTAAATTTAGAGCGATTTAAACCGTCTTTAAGCTTCTCTATTTGCTTACTACTTCTTGCCCAATAAGTGATTTGACCATGATCGTAAATAGTTATTCGTTCATCTATAGGAACTTGGATAGCCCCAGTACTTATATCTGATTTTTCATATATTTCATAGTCAACATTATTGCTTCTCTTTTTTTGATAAAACCCTAAATTAAGTAAGGATTTATGCTGAAGCATTTTATCTTTTTGAAAAATTGTTTCTAACTCTTGAAAGCTAATACCATTAAAACTTGGAGAACAAGAACTAATTACTACAATAAAAAGAATAACAAAAAATCTCATAATTGATGTGTTTTTAAAATTAACAAATAAAGGCCAGGTTTAAGTAACAGTCAAAAAATAAGTCCGTCCAGGTGATGGAGTTATTATTTGACCGTTACTAAGTACACTGTTCAAAAAATTTCCTACAGTTTGTCTCGCTGCCTTCAGCAGCTCGACAGTGGGGTTTTAGGGGGCAGATTTTGAGATTATTGATACAAAATAAAGCAGCTAGAATAATAATTAGTAATTGTTTCATTTTTAAAAATTTTTTATTAGATTACAAAATCTTGTTATACAAATGTATTAGGTTTTATAAGGGTCGAAGAAGTTATGGCTAGAAAGAGCGACATTATGGCGATAACAAGTTTAGACTTCTTTATTAGACTTGTCCTCCTTTAAAAACACCTATATAAAATACTCTTTTTCTGCTATTTTCCTCTAAAAAATAACTCAATAAAAAGGACTATTCAGTGAGCCCGTTTTAAAACGGGACTAGCAAAAAAGCAGCTATTTCACATAAGCATTTTTTAAAGAAGGATAAGTCTATTGCTTTCTTTGTAAGAAACTCTTTTCCATTTCTCATTAGATTTAATTCGTACTTTGTGGGCAAAATAATGGCTATACTCTAGCAAGCAATTAAGTTGCTGAGCGAGTTAATTGTAATAGCTTTTACCTGTTAAAAAATGGGATTGAATGCATAACAAAGTAGCAGCAGTGTCCCTACAAAAATCTTTAATAGTCTCCTATCAAGCAAATATAGTGTCCTATGAAATAAGAAAATTAAATATTCATTGAATTTGTTTTTTGTGAAATTCGATTTCGCAAAATTTTATTTTAAACAGTAATGAAAAACCAAATATTAAATCAAATACAAGAAGTCTTTGGGAAAATCAAAGCAGAGAATAAGGACTTTGAAAAATGTACCTTTGAACAACTCTGTAAGTTTCTTACTAGTGAGAAGCAGGAACGACAACAACGCCTAAGTGATTATCTCCAAAATGCGAAAGAAAAGAACTGGAATACTATAGACGAAAATCAATACAATATATTAGCGAACAGAGTCGAAAAAGACTTAGAAAAATACCGTAGGCGAAGAACGGCCTATAAACAATTCATCAAAAGTTTAGAAGCCTGTTATGGCATTGCCCAAACTGAAAGTAGTGACAATTATTTCAAATCTATTACGCAATTTGGTCTACTCAGTAAAAATGCGATTATAGAGGATCTTGGTCTTGGAAACGAACTGTATAATCTACTAGAATTTGAAGAATATATGGTCACAGAGGGGCGATACAAAAGATATACGACCATCATCAATTACCGACAAAAGGCCAAGATTATAGAAGCCTTCCTTGATAAGGAAAATATAACAATTGAAGAAGCAAAGGAACGCTTAATAGTTAATAAAATAGATAGCAACGATCCTACTAATCCTACAAAACCCCAAAACACATCCAGAAGAGATACTTTAAAAAAAATAAGCATAGGCGCAATTGGAGGCATCGGAAGCTTATTAGCAGGTAGATTTACTTATCAGTCATTAGCCAAAAAGGATGTTATATTCGAACATTATTATCCAGATAGTCACCCCATATTCCGTACAGAAATACCCAAATGGATAGCGGAAATTAATGCTAGTATTTCGAGTATATCTATCATCAGTAAAGGACAAATTAAAGGTGGTGGTCCAGAAGAATCGCTAGACAAGCTGATGAATGACGAGAGAATGCTGTACCATACAGTTACCTATTACGATAGAGATGATCCGCTCCTGTTTTTTTCAGGTATCCCGTTTGGTATGGACCGTTCTACTTATGATCTGTGGTTTGAGTCACCCAATAATACAGCCCTATTTAAAGAATACTTTCAGGGGAAAAAATACGAACTATATCCATTAGGTAATACTGGACCACAAGCAGGAGGCTGGTTTTTTAAACCCATTAATTCCATTGAAGATTTGCAAAATATTAAGATGCGTATCTTTGGTGTCGGTGGAGAAGTATTGCGGAATATATCCATAAAAAGTAATATGCCCTTTAAAACAATGGAGGATTTGATGAGAAGTTTCAAGAGCAAAGAAATGGATAAAAAGAATCATGCCTTCGAATATGTTAATGCCTATGTGGATAAAGAATTGGGATATACAGACACTTTATTAAAGCAACTAGAGTCTAATACTACCTTGAAATTATATTTCTATAAAAACGGTTGGCAAGAACCGGGTACTGTCTGGAATCTAGTGGTAAATCAAGAACTAATAAATAACTATCTATCCGATGAAGAAGTACAACAGTTTAAAACCATCACTAGAAAATATCATCACCGAATCACTAATCAATTTATAGTAAAAGGAAAAGAACAAATACATAAATGGGAACAGGAAAACACGCCCTTTGAAATTATGCCTAGTTTTCCTATTCCTGTTATGCAAGAGTTAGAAAAAGAAACCATCCGTTTTTTGAAAAATAAAGACCAAGACCCACAGAGTTATTTTAGTCGAATCTATGAGAGTTACGCAAGCTATCACTTAAAAGTCAATGGGATTAATTTAAAGTTATAAGGCAGAGACTCAAAACTACTTCTTCTAAGAGAAATTGTTAAACAAGATTCGCTCTTCACTATGATAAAACATATTAGATAAATAATTGCCTCACATTGGAGTCATTGGAATAATTTCTATTTTGGATCCTAGTCCTATCTCATTAACACTACTAATGTTAGTACTATACTCTTCTAATAAAATTTTACTCATTTTTACGATTTCTTCCTCTGTTAAGTACTTGCCGTATATAGGCAAATGATTCGCAACTACCGAGTCACATAAATTTTCTATTGTGTCATACGGAATGATCAACCATCCTTTTTTATGGAATTTATATATTATCGACAACCAATATGTACCAATAATTATCCCATGTACTATATTGATTTCAAAGAAACTATTATTTATAAAAAGATTATCTCCAAACACAGCCCTTTCTATCCATAGCCACAACAAATACAAAAAGAATGAAAAAAATGGAAATACAAAAACAAAAAATAGGATAATTGTACAGCCGAGCTCAAAACGCATGTCGCATGTAGGTTCGATAGAATAAGAAAATTCCCTATTAAAATCTTTCCATACCCTCTCTCTCCCTTTAAATATTTCCTTTAGATTATCCTCTTTATTTATTGGAGTGTTAGTGCCTAATACTTTATGGATTGCGAACACTGCCTCTAGATACATTTCCTCTTGCACCTCTTGTAAAGACGGTTCTTCACAGTTGCTTTTTGTATGATAGAGCGCATCTTTCATTAATAAAACAAAAGCATTTACCGTTTTTAATTTGGGTATGCGTCCATTGTTATTTTGACTGAGATCAAAATTTTTAATAAGTGGGTTCATTAATGTACCCCACTCCGCCTCTTTAATTTTTATAGTCTTACAGGTTGGTTCTATACTTTTTATATTTTCCATTGTTGTAGCATTATGGGCTTGTATTTTTCAATACCAACTTTATTTCTACTCGCCTAGATTTATCAAGATCTTCCAGTCCATCGTTCAAATAAATAGGATGCTTCGAGCCTAAACCATTGCTAGAAACCAGTCCTAATAACCAGTCATACTGATAGGTACTCAAGGCTACTTCTTGTAAGAGAAATTGTAAAACACTATTCGATCTTCGTTGTGATAAAAACATGTTGGATAAATAATCGCCTTCTGAACTAGTATAGCCCTCTATGCGTATATCGTGGATATACCTGCTAATACTATCATTTTCTAAGACCATTAAATAAGAAGGAAAAAACGATCTAAGCACATCTTGAAAATGAGGTTCTAATTCGTCTGCTCCTTGTTGAAATAAAATCTTATCACCGCCTGAATAAAAACGAATACTAAGTGTAGAGTCAATAAATTCGGCCTGCCAATAGTTTAGTTCTTGCTGCAATTCCGCTTTTAATTGCTTCCTAATTTCGGCTTCTACCACTTGCTGCTCGGCTTCTACTTTCTCCAATTTTTCTAGTGTTTCCATAGAAGCCGTTACAAATAATAGGGATAAGAGTAAGAACACTAAAAACAAGACAGCAAAAAGATCAGAGACGTTCATCCATACAGCGGTATCATTATTTTTGGTTGAAAACATATTGTTGTTTTTACATAATTAAACAATCAAACAAACTCTCCTTTATACAAAGCCCGTTTATATTTGGTGCTATCTAATTGGGCATTATGCTCTATGATAGACAATAATAAGGCATCCAATGTATCTAGTAATTTTTGAAGTTGGGTAGCATGACCAACTGTTCCACTCAATAAATCACTAAGGGACTCTAAATGAGTAGCAGGCACTTTTTCAGATTCGATAGTTTTTAAGTGAGCGAATAAATTTTGAAGCGTCGTGGTCAAAGTATCCAATTCTGTATTTAATGCATTTAGCTGTGTAGGATGGTCGTTGATACTTTCGACGATCAAGGCTAAGTCTCTTCGTATGCTTTTAAAAGACTCCCCTAGTTCTTCTTTTAGCCAACTGCTCAACGATAAAGCCGTACCCAAATCAGGAGTAGCCGTTTCCATAGAAACCCCTGGCATACCCATTTCTATTTTGTGCAATTCCTTTATTGCTTTTAATTCTCCTACCATTTCTGTTAGTACGGGCGGCGCAGTATAGTTGGGCGAATGGGGCATTAATAAATTCATATCTTTTACCACCTCATACAATTGGGGTAATATAGATAAGTAATAGGCAGACTTATCTTCATCGGCTGGTGCTTCCTTTGAAATAAAAATTTTCAGAAATAGATTAGCTCCCATACCTGCAACACTAGAAACAAAGGCAAATCGCAAACCTTCTATCAAGCCCATCAAATTATTTTTTAGGGATTCTGTGTCATCAAAATTGAAGTTATTTAAAGCCACTAAAATTCCTAAAAAGGTCCCGAAAACGCCTAAACTAACAGCAATATTTCCTGCCTTTTCTGGCTTTTTATGAAGGATGCCAAAGTGCCAACAAATAAATAAAATAAGGATAATGAATAAAACGGTGAATCGAGTCATTGGTCATTCTTTTTATAGTTTAAAAAAATTCTTTTCAAAATAAATAAAGCTACTTTTTGTCTGATTATACAATAGAAACAAACCACTATGTCTTGCACAAATTAGCTTCACATTATCCCCTTCTTGGAATTGAAAGTCGCTGTTTTGTTCGAGATCAATACTTAGCTTTCTTTTGGATAAAAATTTTCTGTGTTGTGCTTGTAAGGCAAAACATCGTAATATGTAGTTGCTTTCCGGGTGTACATATAATACCAATCTTTCTGGTTGTTCTACCTTGACAGGTAAGGCTGCATAATGTTGTCCCTCTATATCTTTTTTTATTCGTCTATACCTTTTCCGTTCTGATCTTACTACTAGTACAAGGATGATTATTCCAACAATAAAAAAGAAGTGAGCAGATAGAAGCACCATACATATCTGATATATTCCCCATAAGAAAGCGGACACACCAGTAGTAGCTATCGGAAAAAACACAATCGTATTTTTTAATTTATTATCAAAAAGTCTAACTTGCTCTATCATATGCTTTAAGGGTTAAAAGTTTGAATTGAAGGAGTAATTCCATCGTAGAAGTCCTGCTACAAAAATCATTAAATGCTTGGTTTAAATCAAAAAAAGTAGCGTATGAAATGTGGGCAAACAAACATTCATTAAATTTATTTTTTGTGAAATTCAATTTCACAAAATTTTATTTTTAAAAATCCTTTATAAGCTATTTTTCCAATTGGAAAAGTCAAAACTATCCTCCCCCTCCTCCACCTTCTAGTGGTCCTACTTCACACTCATTTAGCACAAATGATAAGGAGAGTAAACCCACTAAAATACTCCCTAGAACCTTTTTGCAAAGTATAGTGGTTGGTTCTGAGAATACTTCTGTAAGAGGAAAGAAAATAAATCCTGAAAGTAAAAAAAAGATTAAAAAGACAAAAGGTATAATCATGCTTAGATCTTCTTTTTTTGCCACAACTGCTTCGGTAATATCATCGATCGTAAAATCCTGTTTTTGCTGAATTATCCTATATTTGATATAATAAATAGTATATAGGAAAGCATAGAGTAGCCCCTTCAGTAATAATCCCAATAGGACTAAACCGCCAATAAGTAGAAACATTTGTCCAAAACAAAAGATGAGAAAAGGTATGGCAATTATTAATACAAATATATCTTTCATGAGTATTTTTTTGAATGACAGTATTAAGTACTAGGAGTCAAAAATCAGTTTTGGAACTGGACTCAATTCAAAGATATATCAATGTAAAATAGTGGTAAGAAGTTATGGAGAGAAAAGAAGAAGTTATAGCGAGCAGGGAATTTTTTTAATTTGAAATGAGTGTGTAACAAAACGGTGGTAGTTTGAATGTACACAAAAGGAGCGTTAGCTCCGACCCTGTCTATAGGCATGTGCTTTAGGAGGGACATAAAGGAGCGTAGCTCCGACACCG
>ENA-ORXT01005869-ORXT01005869.1-marine-metagenome-genome-assembly--contig:-NODE-5869-length-11781-cov-2.326726_pt1 | contig 11781 bp, 10 predicted proteins | sample MGYA00237868_ERZ511482 | MGnify/ENA metagenome assembly ERZ511482 | reverse complement strand
TTGAACGGACATCCCAGGCGTATTCATCACATGTGTGTAGATCATGGTTGTGGACATATCTGAGTGCCCCAGTAGTTCTTGCACGGTGCGAATATCATACCCTGCTTCGAGTAGATGTGTGGCAAATGAATGTCCAAGGTGTGCAAGAGAGCCCATAGCTGTAATCACTAACTACTTGAGTTATCGGGATGAAGGTGAGTAGTGAGTTAATCTGCTTAGAACTGTAATAAATCATTACTTGTAATATTGAATGGTAACATACGGCGAGTTACACTACCTACAGCTGTAATAACTAGTCACTTAATTATGAAGCAAGCATTAGCAATCAAAAGACTTAATGAACTAGACAAGAAAGGACGCTACGTCTTCTTGCATCGCGATTTAGCGAAAATTTTTCATGAAGACTCACCTCGTTCGCTTACAGATAGCCTCGCTCGGCTAGTGAAGGTAGACATTCTGGAACGAGTGGCGAGGGGTGTTTATGTTTACGCTTTATCTCGACATAAAAATACCTCGAATACTCTCGATTTGATTGCCATTGCTCTGAGACGTGGTGAGTACAATTACGTGAGTTTAGAGTCAGCTTTGTCAGCTTATGGTGTGATTTCCCAAATCCCAATCGATAGGTTAACGCTAATGACCACCGGGGTTAAGGGTGAATATAAAACCCGTTATGGGGTTATTGAGTTTACGCACACTAAGCGTACCGTGAAGGATATTCTTGATCACATCGTTCAGACCAACAGGCCATTAAGAGTGGCATTGAAAACCACAGCACTGAGAGATCTAAAGCGGGTTGGTAGAAATAACCACTTAATTGATATGAAGGCTATGCATGAAGACTGAGCAAGCAAACTTCAATTCCTTGGTCGAAAGAGTGCTAGAGGAATATGATGGCTCCGGCAATCGGCCTGTCATTGAGAAAGAGCTATTACACTACGATATTTTGTTTGCCCTCGACCAAGCACACCTGTTGGATAGTATTGTATTTCAGGGTGGTACGAGTCTCAGATTGTGCTACGGTTCAAATAGATATAGCGAGGATCTTGACTTCACTGGCGGCTATGATTTCAATGCAAAGACGCTGTCTAAGATGAAAGATGTTATCGAGAAGTACATTGGTGACAGATATGGTCTGGAAATCACTGTGAAAGAGCCGAGCGCACTTAGAGAAGACCCTAAATACGCTGAGTTAAGAATCGATAAATGGCAGATCGCAATTGTTACAGCACCTGAGCAAAGAGATATCGCAAAACAAAGAATCAAGCTCGAAGTCGCTAATATTCCAGCTCATACGAGAGCGCCTCTTCCTTTAAAACAGAACTACCAGTTCTTACCAGATGGTTATCGAGATACGCTGATTTATGTTGAGTCATTAGAGGAAATTATGGCAGACAAGATTATCTCGCTACCTGCTAATCAGAAATATGTAAGGCATCGGGATATTTGGGACCTTATGTGGTTGCAGCAAGAAGGCGCTATGATCAATAAAGCGCTTATCGAAAAGAAAATTAGTGACTATAAGATTGAAGGGTTTATGGAGATGCTTGATGCCAGAATTGCCTCAATTGACAGCATTGTAAATGGTTCCGGTTTCGATCAAGAAATGAAACGCTTCTTAAGCCAGGAAGCTTATGGTCGTACTTTAGGCAAAGAGAAGTTCCGAAGTTTTTTAATATCAAACATAGTCGGATTACTCACGTCGGCTAAAAAAGAGCTGAGCGCGACCACTAATGACGAAGCTGAGTTTAGGCTTTAGTACGTTAAACGAGGATCTACGACGGTTTGATATTGGTTCTTCGTAGACAAGTTTTCTTTGACAAGCCAAACTATCCTCACAGACTATCAGCACTCCGTGCCAGAAAAAAGAGCCTATCACTATGATCGAAGAACCAGTCAAACTAACCATCAAAAAGCCTTCCCGCCGTCCGACTCAGGAACAAATAGCCGCATTTCAGGGCGTGCCAACAGGGTTTGTTGTTGATGCAATGGATGGTATCGGTGCACTAAGCTCTACTATCAAACCTGTTGGTGATGGCCGTGATTTCCACTGCGTAGCGGCAGGCCCTGCCTTAACTGCTGATAATGGCCCGGGTGATGTACTAGCTTTATTTGCTGCGCTTAATTTTATTCAAAAGGGCGATGTCGTCGTCGGAGCATTTAGTGCTTATCAAGGCTGCGCTGCCTGCGGCGATAGAGTGGCGGGCATGATGAAAAACAGTGATGCGGCGGGGTATGTAACAGATGGCCCGGTACGTGATTACCAAGGAATTGTCGAAATCGGACTGCCAATGTGGTGCACCGGAATTACCCCAAACTCACCTGTTGCTCAGGGCCCCGGCAAAGTAGGGTTGCCAATACAAATCGGCGGCATGGAAGTTGAAACGGGCGATATGATTGTGGCGGATCGTGATGGCGTAGTAGTGGTACCTTTTGAATTAATTGAGCAGGTTGTTAATCGACTCAACCGAATAAAAGAATTGGAAACCACCTTAGATAAAGACGTAGAAGAGGGCCTAAAAGTATTTCCAGCAACACTAGCGCTATTAGAAAGCACTCAGACGCGATACGTCGATTAGGTAAGAGGTGAGAATTAATTTCAAAATCAGGATTCTATATCGATCATTAATCCTGCATGATGCCTTTCTTTTGTTGTGAATTATCATCATGAATCTGGGAAATCCAAGCAAAGCCGCTATCTGGATGTTGGGCGCGGTTGTATCGTTTTCCTCTATGGCCGTTGCGGGTAGAGAAATGGCCAGTGAATTGGATACATTCGAGATCATGATGTATCGCTCATTCATTGGTATAGCTATCGTACTTATTGTGGGTGGTTTTGCAGGAACTTTGTCAGAGATCAATAAGCAGCGTTTTGGCCTCCACTTCGTTCGCAATATCAGTCATTTTGCTGGCCAAAATTTATGGTTCTACGCGGTTGCATTAATTCCCTTTGCACAACTATTTGCTTTCGAGTTTAGTACGCCGCTATGGGTTGCTATCTTGGCGCCAATATTTCTAGCGGAGAAGTTGACTAAAGTACGAGTATTAGCAGCTTTGCTAGGTTTTGTGGGAATACTCATTGTCGCGCAGCCGGGTACAATCACGGTTGGCCCCGGCATTATTGCGGCAGCATTCTGCGCTATCGGTTTTGCAGGAGCCTACATTGCTACCAAGCTATTATCACGTACAGAAAGCATTACCTGCATTATGTTTTGGTTAACCGCAATACAGCTGGTTCTGGGAATAATCTGTGCAGCGTATGACGGTGATGTTGCGATCCCGAGTTTGTCAGCACTGCCATTAGTCGTGTTAGTGGGCTGCGCAGGTTTATTAGCACATTACTGTATTACCTCAGCCTTAAAATTAGCACCAGCAATGATTGTCTCACCGATGGATTTTTTACGTTTGCCAGTGATGGCATTTATCGGTGCGACCTTCTATAACGAGGGTTTTAATGTCTGGATTATTGTTGGTGCTTTGATCGTGTTTGCGGCTAACTTCTGGAATATCTGGGAAGAGGGGCGAGAGAAATAGCTTGTTGTGCATTTCAGTTTCGTAATTTAAGTTAGTTTTCGAAACTTGGTCAACGAATAAAGCCGCCAAACGTTAACACTCCAAAGCCCCGCGAATCTTTTCTTCAAGTAAGTCTGCTGATCTCGTTTTGCGGGGCTTTTACCTTTCCCTTCACTTTCATACCTGCCACCGCTACTATCGAAAACGTCAAACTTTCATCTATTTTAGTGCAGCGCGCCGTTCATTTTTCATCAAGTAATTTGGCTGAATTGGTTTGAAGGTCTTGCGCATCATAAAAGTTAATAGACTTGTCAACCAATAAACTAGTGGCCCGTTAACTGTGTAAGAGTCCTGTTTTTCAGTTTAGATAGGCCAAGGTAATTGTTTTGCAGGGCTCTTATGTTTTATTCTTAAGCGAAATAATTTAATATTTGGTTATTTTTAGCACAAATAAATAATAAATTTAGCTACAAAAGTCCCATAAATTAATCTAATATTAAGACATGGTTAAGGTTCCGTAATTCTTTACATTAAGTAAGTCTGCTGTTTCGTATTGCGGAATCTTTCCATTCTTCGGTATTTATTGTCCTATTGTTGTTTCAAATCACAAATAGCAATAAATAAACTTTACTGGTCAACCAACTTATAGGTTAAGCGTTTACTAGTCATAGAGTCCGGTGCATTAGAATTTAGATCACGACACATTTTCTAGCCCTGATGCACAGGACTCTAAATTTAAATTACTGTAAACCCTGAACCCAATCTAACAACATTTGTAGATTCTTCTTTTGCCCTTCCGTTAGTTCTTGCTGTGAAATCTCCTGCATGCTCTCTTGAAAATCAGCTGCTGTAAAATCACAGCCATACTCACCATCAAATAATCTGGCGCGGCAAAATTCCTGCCACTGCCATTGTTCCTGTTGGTTCAGGCTTTCTGGCCAGTTACGTGCTCGATATCGGAATAACAAGGTCTTTAAACGCGGATCAGAGAAGGCGATATCTTCCGAACTGAGTCGATCCGCAGATTGGTTTATCACGAAGTTACATAACTTGCGATCTGCCGGATTGATAAAACCACTGTACAGGGCAGTATCAGCATCCAATGGTTCTCGTTCTGGTAATTGACCATAGAGTTCTTTCAAGCGATCCATCACGGTTTTATCACGTAGCAGTGCTTGTTTGTTTTGTTCAACCTGATTCCAGTCAATGCTCCATTTCTCAGCGAGTTCATCGGTTAAGGTGCCGACAGGGGCCAAAGCAGGGCACTTGTTAATCAGCACACCCTTGAGAGCAATTCGTGGCGTATCATCTGTCTTGTCTTTATTGGGTGTATAAAGGCTTGTTGCAATCTCGTCGACGGTTGCTACGAGCAGTTGCTGTGGATCCTGACGTAAATCAAAACAGATAAATTCGTTGGCGTTTACCGGATGCTGCATCAAAGGCACGATGGGCGAGATACAACCCATTTCTGCCGGAATCATCCCCGAAACGTGGAGAACAGTTTTCTGAGTTTGTAGATTGAGCATTTCAGCCGCTTTCGCTTTTTGTCGCATCGTAAAGTAGTAATCAAATAAACGAGGCTGCTTTTCTCTGATTAACTTTGCCATGGCGATAGTGGCGCGTACATCAACCAATGCATCGTGAGCGCCCATATGCTCAATGCCGTTCGCTGCGGTTAATGATTCTAAACGGAAGCTGACAATGCCCTCTTCACGACCTGCTTCTCGCGCGGGCCAGATAATTCCTTCTGGTCGCAACGCATGGGTCATACGCACTAAATCCAGCAAGTCCCAACGACTATTGCCGTTTTGCCATTCACGCGCATAGGGATCGATAAAGTTACGGTAAAAACCGAAACGAGTCACTTCATCATCAAAACGCAGGCTGTTGTAGCCAGCCCCACAGGTACCGGGTTTCGAGAGCTGTTCGTTAATGCGCTGAAAAAAATCAGCTTCATTCATCCCTTCAGCAGCAGCTTTTTGCGGTGTAATGCCCGTAACGAGCAAAGCTTCAGGGTGGGGCAGGAAGTCAACACAAGGTTGACAGTAGAGCATAATCGGGTCATCAATTATTTCTAATTCCAAATTAGTGCGAATACCTGCAAACTGGGAGGCTCGATCTTTTCGCGGGTTGATTCCCCAGGTTTCATAGTCATGCCAGAACAAGGTTGTTGATGCCATCTATGATCCAATATTTAGCAAACGGTGCCCTATGGTACACCGTATGCCCCCGCGAATGTATTGATCGATTCCGAAATTAACACGGAGGGTTTTGCTATGTGGAATGCAAGGTATAGCACCGAGGAATACGTTTACGGAACGACACCGAATGATTTTCTATTCGAGACGTCACGATATATCAGAGGCGCTAATGTTTTATGTTTAGCGGAAGGCGAAGGACGAAACGCCGTTTATTTAGCTCGTGAGGGCTATAATGTATTTGCTGTTGATGCGTCAGCAGTGGGTTTAGAAAAAGCTGAAATTCTCGCGGATGAAAGCTATGTGAATATCAATACTCAAGTGGCTGATTTGGCCAGTTATGATATCACTCCTGATGGTTGGGATGGCATTGTCTCTATTTTTTGCCACCTGCCACCACCTGTACGCAAGGCGCTTCATCGAAAGGTCGTTGCTGGCCTTAAGCCCGGTGGTGTGCTGATATTAGAGGCTTATCGGCCAAAGCAGTTAAAGTTTAAGACTGGTGGGCCACCTGAGACAGAGTTAATGATGTCTCTTGATGAACTTAAAGACGAGCTTCAAGGGTTGGAGTTTTATCATGATCTGGAGTTAGATCGTGAAATTTCGGAAGGGCGTTTACATGCGGGCGTTAGTGCGGTGGTGCAACTAGTCGCAATTAAGCCAGATTGAGTGTAATTATTACGCTCTCATCGGGCTCGTAAACTGATAGAATGGTGGTATGAAATCATTGCTTAGACAGATCAATAAATTCGTACTGCTATTTTTTACTGCTATCTTTCTGGCAGCCTGTAATGGTGGAAGTGATGAAACTATCGCCGATTCAACTTCTGGAGTGCTCATCAAAGCAGAGCCGCTAAGTGATTATGTGGTCAATACCAGTCTCCGTCTGATTGCGTTTTCGGTTATTTCGAGGCGGAGCTATGACGTAGAAGTCGTTAAATTGATTTACAAGACTGAGCTCGAAGAAGGTGGAATCATACAGGCATCCGGCATTGTAGCCATCCCTAAAACTAAGGCTGGGCCAAGTCCACTGCTGAGTTATCAGCATTCAACGCTCTTCAAAGACTCCGCCGTTCCGAGCAATGATCCACTATTTGACATGACGCCGATCCTCGCTGCTTCAGCGGGTTTTATTTCGGTTGCACCGGACTACATTGGCTATGGGATTTCCAAATCGCTAACGCACCCTTACATTCAAGCGGTTCCGTCTGCCAATAGCGTGATTGACTTGATTCGTGCGGCAAAGGTTTATCTAAAGCAGCGAGACATTGAACTTAACAAGCAACTATTTCTTGCCGGCTATTCAGAGGGTGGATACGTCACCTTAGCAGCCCACCAGCGGTTGGAGGCTGAGTTTGCTGATGAGTTCGACGTGACAGCAAGTATCGCAGGCGGCGGCCCTTACGATGTGAGGGGAATGGCGGATCAGATTATTCTTCATGAAACGACGCTGGACTCACCCGCTTATTTTGGCTATGTCGTTCACGCCTACGACAGGATGTATGATTTAGACAACCTTACCCTGCGCGCGATAGCATCACCTCATCATATGACCATTGATAATTATTACGATGGCAACAGTACCGGAAGCAGCATCAACGCAGTGCTTCCGCGAAATACCAGCGAGTTATTTAACCCATATTTCCAAAGTGAGTATGCGGGAATAGCGGGGGAGTTGACGCTGAAGTATCGGCTGGATCAAAACAACGTCTATGATTGGAAGCCTGTAGCGCCGGTAAAACTCTTTCATGGGCAAAGTGACAGCTATGTTCGTTACGATAATGCAACGACTGCCTTGTCCACAATGCAGGCGAACGGTGCAACATCGGTAACCTTGACAGATTGTAGTGCCATACCATCAAGCCACGTCAAATGTGGTGTGGAGTTTGCTACCTTTGCCACAGACTATTTATTTACTGTAGCAACTGACCGTTAAGCCAAAAGCCAATTTTTCTATAGATCAGAGCTGAACTAAGCTTGCAAGTTCTGCTAGCGACTAGCTTTTGCAGACTGCTCTGCTTCGTTTTCTTTAATCCACTCCTGATAATCTCTTTTCGAGCTGGTTAGGCTTAAGATAATACCCAGACCGTCGTTAGGCGTAGAGCCATCCGCGGTACTAATCCCCAGGGGTATCAGGTTTATCACCGCCCCAACCAAAGCCGCATAGGCTAGACTCTGTAGTGCTATTTGGTAATAATTATTGTTGTGAGAAAACAGCTGATCTGTGCCAAGAAATAACCAGATTGCTAAGAAGACTAATAGTTCAATGCCCGGGCCTGCAAAATAGATTAAGGCATGTTTGCCCCTGACATGGTTTGAGTTGCGTGGGGCGATACGCACAAATCCTTCCAAGGGAATCATACGAATTTCCATTGGCGCGCCAAACAGTCGGGTATTCATAAGAATATTCCCCAAGCCGATGACCGTTTGCTTCACCTGCCAACCGCAAAGCTTCGCCATCATGGCATGTCCAAACTCATGCAAGAATAACAGCGGTACCCAAAACAAAATAAAGAACAGCACCGAGAGCTTTCTAGGCTCATAGTTGCTAAACACTTCCATGCTCATCATGAACAGAAAGAGCAGGGTAATGATCACAATGAATATACGCTCGCCGCGTGTGCCTGCACCTTTATCTTTTTGGTCTATATACATCGCTGATACCTCTAAACAGAGACTAATTACATAGGATATGGCGTGCAAAAAAACGCCCCTGAAGAGGGGCGTAATAGTACTACCTATGAAAAACGTTTATATTTCTATAATGCTTAAGTTACTTTGGTAAGTGAACCGGAATGTAGCGGGCACCACCGTCACGAATCACCAATACTGGCACTGAGCGGCCTTTAGGCGCGGCTTTCAATGCATTCTTTAGTTCATCACCCGAAGCAACTTCTACGTTGTTAAAAGAAAGGATGATGTCGTTGACTTCGATGCCTGCTTTTTCGGCAAGACTTCCACCCATGACCTGATTAACCACCACGCCTTTGCTTGAACGAACTTCTTCACGCTGCTCATCGCTTAACGGGCCAACGACAACGCCAAAGGTATCTTTAGCGCGGTTACCGCCTGCGACGACTTCGCCTTTTTTCTTGTCTAACTTGCCGACTACAACGTTAAGCTTCTTCTCAACGCCCGCTCGAATCAAAGTGACAGACATCTCTTTACCGATTTCTGTGTTACCAACCAGAGGGGGCAAGTCAGAAGACGTGTAAACTGGTGTTTTTCCGTAAGTGATGATGACATCGCCTCGTTGGAATCCGGCTTTATCGGCTGCGCTACCTTTCTCAACGTTAGCCACCAGTGCGCCCGTTGGGCTGGGTAGATTAAATGAATCCGCTAATTCCTGACCGACATCCTGAATGTGTACCCCCAGCTTACCCCGGCTAACGAAGCCCTTCTCTTTCAATTGATTGACAACATTCTTAACCGTGTTGGCAGGAATAGAGAATGAAATACCCTGATATCCACCGCTGCGGCTGTAAATCATAGAGTTAACGCCGACCACATTTCCATCCAGATCAAACAGTGGGCCACCCGAGTTGCCCGGGTTTACTGCAACGTCAGTCTGTATAAATGGGACATACGTCGTGTTCCTTTGGTTCAAACTACGTGCCAAGGCACTAACGATCCCTTGTGAAGCACTATGCTCAAGTCCAAACGGTGCGCCAATTGCAACAACCCACTGGCCAACGCGCAGCTCAGAAGAGTCACCCATCGTGACTGCTGGCAAGCCCTTGGCCTCTATTTTAAGTAAAGCGATATCACTGGCTTCATCGACACCGATTACTTTTGCGTCTAGCTCACGACGATCTTTTAGTGTGACAACAATTTTTGCTGCTGAGTCAATAACATGTGCGTTAGTCACTATGTAGCCATCGTCAGAAATAACGAACCCTGAACCCGATGCTTCCGGTCCTCTACGGCCTCTTGGTGATTGACGCTTATCAGGCGTTGGCATGTTCTTGAAGAATTCTCTAAGCGCAGGTGGTAGCTTGTCTAAATCAAACTGATTTAAGTCATTACCAGAGGTTTTAATCTCTGCACCTTCCGCTGAAATGTTCACAACCGAGTTTTTGTTTTGTTCGATCACGCCCATGAGATTAGGTAAGGAATCTGCCTTGGCGGGGAGCGCAGCGACAAATAAGAACGCTGTTAATAGCACTGCTCCGAATGCTTTAAAAGTTAAGGTTGGCTGTGTTGCCTGACTAATCATTGTAAACTCCACTAATATGTTGGTTAGATTTTGTCATTCGCTTCATTACTAAATGTTTTCTAAGAGATTAAAAAATATTTATGAAGCTCAAATAAAAAATGTTGTTATTTATGCTGGAAATTCTCTTTCAAGACGAGTCTTTAGTGGCAATAAACAAGCCTTCTGGTTTGTTAGTTCACCGCAGTCCTATCGATCAATATGAGACCCGTTTTGCATTGCAAATGACACGGGATCAGATAGGGCAGCATGTCTTTCCGGTGCATCGGTTAGATAAACCAACGTCAGGAGTTCTACTGTTTGCCTTATCTTCAGAAGTGGCAAATCTGCTTACAAAACAGTTCACAGCTACAACCATGCAAAAGACCTACTGGGCTGTTGTACGTGGTTATACGTGTGATAGTGGGGTTGTGGATTCTGATTTACAAGAAGAATGGGATAAAATGACGGACAATCTTGTAGATAGAGACAAACCTGCACAATCTGCCATCACTCATTATGAGCGTCTTGCGACAAGCGAATTGCCCTATCCGGTCGGGCGTTATGAGACGGCGCGGTATTCTCTGGTTTCGCTGCAACCTAAGACGGGGCGCAAGCATCAGCTGCGGCGTCATATGAAGCGGATTTTTCATCCGATTGTGGGGGATACTACGCATGGGGATGGTAAGCAGAATGCGTTTTTGCGGGAGCAGTTTGGGTTGGGGCGGTTGATGTTGCATGCGAGGTCGTTGGGGTTTGAGCATCCGGTTTCAGGGGAGAAATTGCTTTTGGAGGCTGGGGTGCCGGGGGACTTTTCTTCGGTGCTTGAGAGTCTTGAATTAATGGTGGAGCGAGGCCTTTGATACTTTCAACGGCTCCGCCTCCTTCGTCGGAATGTCGCTCTTATGAAAGTATCAAAGGCCTCTTGTCGTCGGAATGCTGCTCCTTATACAAGTATCAAAGGCCTCTTGCTGAGAAGTCATCTCTGGTTTCTAAGTCAACCGATTCTTAACCAGCTCAACCCAATAACTAGACCCCAGCGGCGAAACTTCATCATTAAAATCATAGTGTGCGTTATGCAACATACAGCCGCCTTCACCTTCGCCATTACCCACCCAGATATAAGCCCCGGGTAACGCCTCCAGCATAAACCCGAAATCCTCTGCGGCCATGCTGGGCGCAAGTTTACGTTGCACGTTTTCAGATCCAACGACAGCGGCTGCCGCCTCAGCACTATAACCAGCTTCAATAGGCGTATTAATTGTTGCAGGGTAAGGATTACCAACCACCTTAAACTCACCCTTAGCGCCAAAACTAGCCGGAATACTCTCGACCAATTCTCCAATACGCCGCAATAACATTTCCCCATGTTCAGGGGCATAGAAACGAAGTGTGCCACCGAGTTTCATGACATCCGGAATAACGTTATGCGCAAAGCCTGCTTCTGTCGTAGTAATACTAATCACCGCTGCCTCAAGCGGTGACATATTGCGCGATACAACGGTTTGCAATGCGGTGATGAGCTGTGCGCCAATCACTACAGGGTCAATAGTGTTGTGTGGGATTGCGGCATGGCCACCTTTGCCGGTAATAGTAATTTCCAATGTTCTAACCGCTGCCATCACATTGGTATCGTGCACCGCAAATTGACCTGCTGGCAGTCCCGGCCAGTTGTGCATGCCGTAAATTTCTTTGCAGGGAAACATTTCGAAAAGGCCGTCTTCCATCATTCTTTGCGCGCCAGCGTCGCCTTCTTCTGCGGGCTGGAAGATGCAGTGGACTGTGCCATTAAAGTCATTATGTTTTATTAGGTGAGCGGCTGCGCCGAGTAGCATGGTGGTGTGGCCGTCATGACCGCAGGCGTGCATATGGCCGTCG
>ENA-ORXT01005868-ORXT01005868.1-marine-metagenome-genome-assembly--contig:-NODE-5868-length-11782-cov-3.147629_pt1 | contig 11782 bp, 2 predicted proteins | sample MGYA00237868_ERZ511482 | MGnify/ENA metagenome assembly ERZ511482 | reverse complement strand
AACAAAAACCTGATCGAATATGAAAATACTATCTGCTACATTTTCTTGTTCGAAAGTTTGCTGAACTGCTTGATAAATTGGGCTACAATAATCTCCAACTTCAAAATCAAATGATACATCCGCTTCTATTACTCCACCCATTAACGATATACTACCACCCATAGCTCCCTTAACTCCCCAAGGTCGTGGAAAACTAGCAAGAACATAGGCTCCAGCCTTAAATTCGACAATTGGTTTCCGCCAATTTACGTCACCATTACTTTTATACTTTATAACATATCCTTCTGCAATTAGATAAGCAGCTAAATTGGCTTTAAAGTATTTTCCATTCATACCTATCGGGTTAAAAGCACAACATGAACACAGTTCTCCTGGACCATAATCTAATAGAGAAATATTAAACTCTGCTCCTGCTGCAAGGTTAAAACCAAGCTTTAATTTGCCACCTTTTTTAAATAAGTCTATCTCTTTCTCTTCCCCAAATTCAATACCCAATCCAGCTGCGAATCCTTTCCCTAAACCAATTGCAGAACTACCTTCAAAATTTGGAACAATAAAAGCATTACCTAAACCAGGTTGGACTTCATTTAATTTACTTTTAGTATTATCCATAAACCAATCATTTGGAGAAGTAATATTCGTATTTCCAAACATTAAATAAATTCCAGAATTGAATCCTTTAAATCGTGCATAATTGGGTTGGTCCCAGGTTCCAAAATGGAAATAATATTTGTTTGTTGAATTATTTACATTGAATTTTAAACCTGCATCTACTACTAGTTCTTCTTTATTTATATTCAAGTCTGCATTTAAATCAAATATATCAGTAGTGAAATCATAATATGCTTCAACAGAACCTGTTGCAAATGCTTTTTCTCTTTCCAATATTCCAGCTCCAGAATATACATTTCCTTCAATTCCAAATTTGGTTAATCCTCCTGTTGATTTGTTTATCACTGCGTTGAATCCTAGGTTCCCATTAAAGGCGTCTTCTTTTGGACTTGTAGCGAATTCAATTTGTAATTTAAGACCCATAGAATCTTTTTCGGGACTAAAAACAGAACCATTAAAAACAGGACTACTGGATTGAGTTGTTGAATTGTTTAGTCCAGTAGTTGGAGGAAATGTAGCTATCATATTATTATAAAATCCAGCGCCAACTCCTCTCATCGCAACACCCGGGAATAAAGGTACTCCGGGGTTGGGCCACATAGCGGAAGCTTCTACTTTAAAATAACGATATCCGTTATTACCGTATAGATTAAAATTATTACCAAACAATAGCGATGCATTGACTCCTACTCCGAGTGATTTAAATTTGGCGTTTACAGCTCCCTCAACTGCTTTTCCCCAAACATTATCTTCTTTAAATTTGACGTAACCATTGAGTTTAGCTCCTGATAGGTTTGCATTTATTGTAATAGAATCTAATTTGATTCCTTTGAATTCAGACTTTAATCTTTCATTTGGGTTTTTTTTGATAGTGCCAAGGATCTGCAATCCAGCAACACCGCCAACTTTTTTATTCAAGTTCAAAACTGCATCGAATCCAATACCTCCAACATATAACTCACCACCTTTCAAATCTACTTCTGTAACAGATTCAAAATTTTCAATCGTAAAATTAAATTCACTCATTTTTTTCTGAGGACTGGCAAAACTCCAAACCCCGTGATTGAATAAGAAAATATCGTCCGATGATTCTGATTTGTAATTAGTATAGTTAAGGCTTAAATCTTCAAAATCAGCATCCATCTGCAATGAAGCTGGACCTATTTCTTTGTTCGGAAAATTCAATTTTCCATTCAATGTAAAATCAACGGCAGAATGATCTTCCGCAAACATGATATATAAATTGGAGGTATTATAAATTTCCAATTCACCATTTGCAAAAAACGGACATTCATAATTTTGCTGAGGCGTTATTAAGAATAATAAACCATTCGTCACTGTATTGGGTGGATACGATCCATACATTCCTTTAAAATCCAGTCTATTGACGGGTGTTGGATTATTTGGGTCATCATAATCACAAATTGGCAAGGTTATTTCGCCTTTTAAATAGCCATGCGTGATTGAGTTGTTGACCATTTCTAATTTGAATGTATCAATCGATGCACCAAGATCAGAGACATTCATGTTTGGAAAATTAACGATATTTTCTGCATATATTTTGCCTGACATACCGTAACCTTTATGCATAATCCAATTTTCTAGATCAACTTCTATTCTTCTATTATCATCGTAAGTTGAAAGATCTTCAGGAAGTTTTACTATTGCTGATTTTAAGAAGAAACCTTTAAATTCATTGATGCTTTCAGGTATACCTGTTTCGTTATAATTTTCAGGAAATGCAAAATTATCAGCATTACGGATCGTACTATGATCCCAGGTTAATTCTTGTACCTCGAGTTCTAAGCCTTCCGTATTGGCGATCAAACAATTTGGTAAAGAAATTTGTGTGATAAAATCTTTGAAATTACAAAGTTCTAGTTTTGTATTTGCCTTAACCTTAGTCAGTGGATTAGGATCTTTAATTGGTTCAAGCCAAGATCGAGGCATCTCAATATCTATATCTGCACTTAGACAAAATTTATAGGGTTTATTACACTCAGAAGTAAGCGATAAACTAGTGCCCCATCCGTTATTTGATTGGGCATCATTGAAAATTAAATGTAAAGGATCCCCATCATTTGTCCCGTATTGCAAGGTTGTAGGTTTGGTGATTTCAAATTTAAAATCTGGCGAATTCCCAGTGCTTAAAATTGGACCAGTTGAATTAAAAAAGAAATGATCTGATTGGAAATAAAGAACAGCATCTCCATCTCCTGGAAAGTCATCAGCAGGAAAATCTACTGCGGCTATGGCTTTAATATAATTTTGTCCTGGCGTGAACTTTAGTGATGCTATGCCTAAAGTATACTTTGTTTTGTCGGTTGTATTTTTAGATCCGATAGGTACATTAGTAAACCCTAATGGCACCTTCAATGGATTGATTTGATCTTGTGCCGCATCTAATACTGCATCTTCAGGAATATGAGATAACACCCCATTTGCACCATTGATATGATTATTGATATTTATAATTAGATTCTCAGACAACTCATAAGCTGCATTTGTTGCTGCCTGGATTGGATACTCCGGAGCTGTGTCATAGGAATCCGCATAGATTACACCTTCACAAAATTCTGATGATTCATTAACTTTAATACCATCAAATTCCACAAGTATATCTGAAAGCAGCCAAGGTATCCTAACAGTTCCTTTACCTTTTAAATTCGTAGATGACTTTCGTGGAAGTTCGGTAATTTTAATGGTTAGATCACCACATAAATTTATTTCATCACCGACTTTCAAATTCGTGCTTGGAGAAGTTCCACAACCAATGTCACAAGCTTGATAATCGCAACCTGGTCTGATTTTTATATCTTTTTCTGCAATCGCAGTACATTGTTTTCCATTTTTATCTAATCCCGAGACTGTCAGTTTTACTGTTTCAGTAGAAGGGTCTTCAAAAATTTTGATAGTTGATTCTGTGCTTGCCGTTTCACCGTCAGAAAATTCCCAGAGGTAGGTAAACTCAGCATTAGTATCCTGATTTTTTAGTTTTGATTCGAGTGTATATATATCATTGTTATCTTTATCAATTTTGATTTTTACGCTTAAAAGACAAGGATCAGATTTCTTTTCCAGGGTTTCGCATTTTTCTTCAATGCACAAAAGTCCTTCGGAATCAAGTACCAAAGCCGAGTAGCATAAATTTATTTTGTAAGCGACATTTTGTTCTGTAAAATCCGGATCATTATACCAATCTGGATGAATAATAAATTTATTTTCTGTATCATAACTTTCATAGCATGTTAATCCAATATTAGAATACACTATTTCATAGTCATAGTCATATTTAATTTGAATATCATTTTCAAATCCAGGTTTTATTGTCGTTTCTAGATTGAAATCATGTGAAAAATGAAGATATGGGGAAACATCAGTATAAAATATTGGCTCACTACTAATATTAAATTGGAAGTCTACTGGACAGACAAAATCTTCTACCAATTCCCCATTATGCTCAATCGGAATACACTCCGTCCTGGTACAAATAAAGTCACTAGTTTCTTTATCGAGTACATCAACACTCAAGCACGCTTCCATTTTAAAAGAAATAAGGTCTTTATTATTTGAATCTAAAGTTGGATCTTCGTCCCAGTTAGGGATAATCATGTATTTTGTTTCTACATTTTCGGCATACTTAAGTGAATCTATTCTAATGGATACTGGAGAAGACTCTATATTCTTGAACTTTATTCTCTGGTTTCTTCTCCAATAAGGTGAAGAGGGGGTATCATTATCAGGAATTGTTGTTGAATACGAAAACTTTGGTTTAAAGAAATCTAGAATCTTTTCACTTTTAAAATTATCAGATGATTGATCATTAAAACTAAGTGGCGCTGACTCTCTAAAGTTCTTTATTTCCAGAATACAAGGTTCTTTTAAAAACCATGATAAAGGAATCAATGTTGATACATCTTTGGTATCAAAAAGTGTTAATGAGTCAGTGTCCTCTCTTTTTAACCTTTCGTAGGTATATTCAGGCTTTAAAAATAATTCAATATCCTCCTCCTCTAAATCAATTGTATCTAACGTAACTATATCTCTTAGGAGAACTGTGTAAGTAAATGTTTCGTCATTTGCTTCAATAACTTCTAATTTGGCAGTATTGTCACGAGGCAGGATCTCAAGACTTTTAGTACGGATTTCCCAATCAATAAATTCATCTGCATTGTCTTCAATATCAAACTGAACCAACACTGTTTTGTCGGGGTTTAGTTTAGGAAAACCTTGCATCACTTCAAACGACGTTAAGTCTGGTATTTCCTCATTAAATGAAGGTGTACCATATTCAAATTCAATGCAACTATTTTTTGTACAAATAGTTTTTTCTTCATCTGTTCCAAAATATTTTACTACGGAAGGGGTGACACATGCCTTTACTTTAAAATATAATTCATCTTTTCTTTCAACAGGAAATTCTTCCGACCACTCAGGAGCTATTGCATAACTATCGGAGTAATAGTCTAAAGTCCCAAACGAAACAGGAATATTTGAATCAATTAATTCTAAAGTTACCTGGTCGTTGCTTAAACTTAAACCCGTTCCAGGATGATTTTGCACCTTAGTTAAAACATCAAATTTGCAATTGAAATAATTTTTTACTGATATCAATGGATCATCAGTAATCATTGAAGTCTCTTCCGTAAAAACAGGATCTGCTGAAAGTTTCAATTCCAATGTTATATCATCACACGTAAGTTCTTCCTCTTCATCAATAAACTGTATCGGTAAACACTTTTCATCTACACAATCCAGCACCGCAGAGGTAAATGTTCTTTTAGCACACAAATTAAAATCAGTAAAATTTTCATCATTAGATGTGGCAACAATCTGGATTGAATTATCATTAACTATTGTATTTGATAAAATGATCTCGTCATTGTCAGTAGAAAAAATGTACTCACTAAAAATTGGAGGGACAGAAATCTCTTCACCTTCAAATTCATAGGTTTCAGCAGATTCAATTAAGGACTCAGCGTTATCTATCGGTTTACTTATCTCAATTAACCATGAGTTCGATTCGGGCGAATATTCTTTACTGATTAATGAAAAAGGTTGCATCTGATAAGGACAGAGCATCGCAATATTAATTGACAAAGCACCAAATTTAAATGTATTCGATTCTAAACTATTTGACGGAAAAAGAGGAATACCTTCTTCATCAAACGGCAGAATCCCCCAAACATATTCTTTCTCCAAGTCCAAAAAATCTTGCGAATTTAACCAATAATGATAGTTGAGATCTGCTATGGTTTTGCTGTATATAACTGGATTGTTCAAAAAAGCAGCATCAGCATTTTGAGATTTAGATTTCTCAACCACTCTTAGTTGATAATTTTGAACGCTCTGCCCTACTACTGGATTCCAGATGAAAAATACATTATGATTATCTGGTAGTGTTGCACCTTCCATTGGTTGTACAAGAGAGAGCGGACTTATACTTTTAGGATTCTCAAAGCCTCCCATATTACAGTTCGAAGAAAACCGCCAAATTTCAGAAACAACCGTCGGTTTTATGGCTTCTATAAATTGGGAATTATCAAACCCGGTATCTTCATAAAACCCAACTCGCCATACGTAGTTTCTACACGGTTCAAAGGAACGTGCTGAAATAGGATATTGAAAAGTATTCTTCTTTAATCTAGCTTGTGAAAAATAAATCGGATTAGACCGGAAGGCTTCAAAAGGAGTTTGGTGATCCAGTATTTCAACAATTTCGATAATATAATTTGATCTTGAGTTAAAGGTTGCTACCGGAGTCCAGGTGAATATTGGTAAGTTTAATAAAACATCAGAATTATCATATGGAGAGATCAAAAATATATTATTGGTACTGGTTTTTATTCTTTTAAAACAGGTGCGGCTTATCTGATTTTGAACATCTACTTGTCCATTTTGATTTACGCCAAATAAGCTAATACATACTTCATATTCTCCGGGAGGCAAGCAGGAAGAAGTACTATTTAAATTATCTAATGCATTATCTAAAAATTCGATATTCCTGTTGGGAAAAAAGGAAGCGATGTTGACCGTATTTATTTGCGTGATGCCTACTGGCAAATTAAATATTGGCGCGCCAGAGAGTTGTCCTCTAGCTACCAGTCCATTTCCCAGAGAATTACCTTCGTAAATTATCTCAATCTCCATCGCCGCTTGCACCGTTTCCTGTTCAAAATTATTAATGCTAACAGCGTATAGATCTGAAATAGAAGTACAGCCTGGCATTTCTACTAAAGGCGCTGAAATGTGTACTTGTTGTGCACAAATATTCGTAGTGTAAATTGAGATTAAAAATATTAAAATGGCTAGTCTTCTCATCTTTTTAATATTTTATCATGAAGAAAAACTCCATTTGTAAGCTCAACTTGTAAAAAATAGATACCCAGTTCCAGAATTGAATCTTCAATTAGAAAACTCCTTCTTCCTATATCATTTTTTTCATAAATTAATTTCGCGGTACTGCTATATATTTTTACATTTCTAATCTTGATTTCTTCATTACCAATAAATTTAACCTGGACGGAATGGATAGATGGATTAGGGTATACTAATAATTTATTTTCCACCAGAATTTCTGGACTTCTGGAAAAAGTACAATCATCATTAATCGTTATTCTATCACAGGTTGTATTTATAAAACAAGAATCTGTTATATTTCTCTCCTCGTAGGTGACACACACTTCATAAATCCCACTTTCTGTATAAGTGTGTTCTATCAAAACATCAGAGGAAAGCATTAGCTCGGAATTAGTACCATCGCCCCAATCTAATTTTGTAATATATTGACAAGCAGACAGGTCAGGTGTTTCTAGTATAAATTTGCAATTATCCTGGATAAAGGATGAGGATAAAGTGAAATCTTCGTCTGTGATATTAATAAAACTGGACGCTGATTGGCAGCATTCGTCACAATCACCGACCTCTAATATGAAATCACATTCCACCATATTACCAGACTGATCCTGGACTTCGGCGATAATTGAATAGGTTCCACATTCGTAAAAAATTCCTGAAGGAGAAGAATAGGTTATTATTGGATTTTGGCAGTTATCAAATGCCTGGAAAGGGAAGCTAACTGAAACACCGGTTTCTCCTTCGGTAGAAACTATTATATTTTGAACATTACATTCGGGAGGGATATTGTCAACTACCTCCACTACAAATTCACAAGTACTTATTTCGCCATAATCACCAGTGAAATTTGCTAGAACAGAAGTTGTTCCTACAGGAAAAACATCTTCAATACTAAAGCCGTCGGATCTTACATAGTTTAAACTATATTCACCGAGAGGATTATTTAGGCAGGTATTTGTGAAATTTAGTGGCGGATTAAAAATAGCAGAACAATCCTGATCTGTATTTAAAATTATTTGGTCAACTGGACAATTGGTAATGTCGGTCAAAATTTCATTTACGGTTATTGTCTCACAATAGGTATCGGTACAAACATTATCCATTGCCGTTAAACAAACTTCGTAACTGCCTGGCCCTTCGTTAATGGAAAAACTGGGAGCTTCTGATTCAACCACAGAATTTATGGACCACTCGTAACTAATATTATTTTGAAAACCTGATAATGTAGGGTTGAATGCTACTTCGTAACAGTCTTGGGAGAATTCAAAAAAAGTAGCGCATTGATCACAACCTGCTACTTCCAATATAAAATCGCAGCTAGTCTCATTTCCGGAATTGTCTATGGCTTGCATGGTTATTGGATAAATACCACAGGCATAGAAAATACCGGAAGGGGAAGAATAATTTATGGTAACTTCCTCGCAATTATCAAACGCCGAAAAAGGGAAATTTACGACTGCTCCGTTTGGTTCATTTGCCATAATTGTTAAATCCTGAACATCGCATTGAGGAGGAATATTATCGACTACCTCTACTGAAAAATCGCAGGTAGAAATCTCTCCAAAATCTCCTTCAAAAACGGCCTGAATTTCCGTTATGCCTAATTGAAAAGCATCGAATATATCTAGACCGTCCGCTCGCATATATTGAATAGCATAAGAACTGGCAGGATTTATTAAACAAGGATTTTCAAATCCCAGGGGAGGATTATAGTCTGATACTTGACAAGCGCCCTGAACATTTAGGCTTATTGGAGTTGAGGGGCAATTGGTGATGTCGGTCAAAATTTCATTTACGATTATTGTCTCACAATAGGTATCGGTGCAAACGTTGTCCATTACCGTCAAACAAACTTCGTAAGTGCCTGGCCCTTCGTTAAATAGAAAGATAGAATCTTCAGATACTGGATTATCATTTACTATCCATTGAAAGGAAGGTGTATTAGAGTAACCTGAGATAGCAGATCTAAAAAATAAATCGTAACAATCTTGAGTATAATTGTAAGTTGCCATACAGTTATCACAAATAACGTCAACGTTATGGAAAATACACTCTGAATAAATGCACCCATTACTATTTTCAACTTCTACGCAAACTTCAAATTGTTCATTGAAGGGATAGGTGAAAACGGGATTAGGCAACGTAGATACTTGACCAGCTCCCGATGACCAGGAATAATTATTAAAAGTCCCACCTGATAGATTAAATCGAAATTCACGACATCCTGTTAAGGTTGAACTGATTTCCAAATCAAGTGGTGGTGGTAATATGGTTACTACTGAACTACAAGTAGTGCTATTTGAAAAATTATCAGTCGCGATAACACTTATATCATTGGTTCCTATATCTTGGCAACTAAACATATCCGGAAAGACAGAGAAAGAAAGAGTTGTATCACAATTATCTACCGCCAAATCAACTAGATCGGTTTCTGTAAGTAGTCCGATACCATTTCCATCTAAAAAAATAGAAATATCATTGTTCACACAGGTCGGAGGAGTATCATCAGTTGCAAGAATTTGAAATTCACAAATTGAGGCTAAACTATCTGAAGAATAGGCAATACACGTTATAATTACCGGAGAACCAGTTAGGAAGGCGTCAAACAAATCTTGCCCATCACTACGCGTACAAATAACATTCACAGAAGAATTATCACAAAAGTCTACTGCCTGTGGTATATTATAATCAATAAATAATGATGGACATCCCTCTTCGGTGATATCGGCAGAACAGTTGATAAACACGGGTGGTTCGTCGCAGTTGTTGGTCGTATCACAAGAAATTGGTTCACATTCAATTGGAGCCGACTCGTAGCTAAAATTGGTATTAATCTCAAAAGTTGCAGCGGGAGGGAAGTCCGTTTCGATGACGTTAAAATTATTGGTAAAATCTTCTGCAATAACCGCCGGACCCACAATTTGATGGGAAAAAGTATCTATCACACACAGCCCTCCCATATCTAAATTAAAGATGCCAATCAGGGCATCCTGACCACCAAAACCACCGGATAGACCTTGTCGACTATCCGTATAAATTAAAGTCTGATTATCTGTAATCGTTATGTTGGCAAAAATAGGGTTACCATTAAAATTGTTAATTCCTTTTGCCCATTCTATCGCAAGGCCGGTGGTCGTTCCAGTGGGAAATGACTCTGTTAGTTTATAAATAAGTTGAAAATTGGACGAATTGGGATCATTACCCGTACCGGAGAGATAGAGATTCCCATCGTTGTCTGCCTGAATTCGGTAGGCTGCACTTAGATTTGGTAAGGCGTAACGAGCTATTTTTTGAGTACCTGTTTGATTGAGAACTAGCAAGTAAGCACTATTACTAGTTCGTCCTGCCAGGTAGATTTTTTCGTTGGCTTCGACTCCATCGAATAACTGAAATCCTTGATTGCCTTCTGTTGTGTAAAAAGCAGTGGTCGCATCACTGGTTAACCGGCCAATTTGCGCAAAGAATCCGGTGCTTCCCATCATGAGATAATCACCATTGTTTAGTCTTAAAAATCCAGATTGTAATTGGTCATCTTGAAAGTCCAGGATTCTGTAAAACAACTCATTTCCATCCGAGTCGATCTTTAAAAGAGTCTGATCATCTGCTCCAGATAAACGCTGAATCCCAAGTATATAAAATGCAGTAACCATATTGCTTAAATCAGGAGCAGGAACAATTCGGGTTAGACTTTCTCTATTTGAAAAATTATAGTTTTTCGACCAAATTAGTAAACCGTTTTCATCAATTTTACATATCAGAGAATTTGAGGTATCCCCAAAAGGACGGGTGGCGCCAACTAATATAAAACCGTTGTCTGATTTGCTGAAATCGAACATCCGATAAGTATTAGGTAATTGGGTCTGCCAAATAATCGAACCATCTAGATTTAGTTTCATAAAGGTGGCACTGACTTCCGGATCTGTAGTAGTTCGGTGACCTAAGACATAGAGTGCATCATCATGTTGCTCTATTTTTGCGACCACATTGTTTAAATCATCACCATAAACGTTAAGAAAACTGGGTGAGATGCAAGTCGTGTCACCCGGATCTTGTCCATATAATCCGCTGTGAACTAACAGCAATAAAATAAATAATGATTGACTGCGAAGAGTAAATTTGTTTTTCATAAATTGATTAGGAGTGTTCGGTCAACTAATTATTTTGAATTCTGCTTTTTTCAATTGTTTTTTTCATCACAACGGGTTCCTCAACAATAAAAACATTACGTTTGTCATTCCCAGTTAGAATCTCCAATCCTTGCGTCGCTAAATCATACAACTGGTAGTAATTCACTTGCCGGATATCAGCATAAGCAATCTCCAGATCCAGATCGGTATTGGCAAAATCCAGGGTTTGGAATCGCATTCGATGTTTTTCCAAATGTAGCTGACCTTTTAGCTGCTTTTGACCATCCCAGAGTATTGCCTTGAGGGTTTCCTTAAACATAATCTTATCAATACTTCACCGGCACATAACGATACCTACGCGCATCGATGTACAGATATGGGTTCAAAATAGCAGTGTGCGGTAGATAGTCTTCGGGAGTTTATAGCCTAATGTCTATCTCCGTACTTAATGGTGGGTGTCTGACTTTGGCTAATGGGTAACTTTGTTATCACAAGTATAACTCAGATAGTGGAATTAATTCCCTCCGATTTCCCAGCGGTCGCTTTTGACGGATAGTCGGTCCAATTCGGTTTCCCAGCGGTAAAATGCAAGATTATACTTTAATCGTAATTTGAATCGTCGTACCTGCTGCCGACGTTTGCGGAAGGATTTCAAAAGCCTCGTCCTTGCTTTGGTTGTTGAACGC
>ENA-ORXT01005865-ORXT01005865.1-marine-metagenome-genome-assembly--contig:-NODE-5865-length-11788-cov-8.729400_pt1 | contig 11788 bp, 9 predicted proteins | sample MGYA00237868_ERZ511482 | MGnify/ENA metagenome assembly ERZ511482 | reverse complement strand
GACGATCCCCGCCACGCGGACGCTCTCGCGGGTACCGACGCCCCAGTCGCGCAGCACTGCGCCTGCCTCCGCCAGCCCGTCGCACACGGCCTCCAGCGCGGCGGCGGCCACCTTCTCGCGGATGCTCGTCCGCCTGGCGAGGCGCAGCAGGTCGGCGCGGGTCGGGGCCATTCCCTCCCCGGCCACGTCCATCGTGTGCTCGCCGCCGGGGCCGTCCGATACCGTGAGGTCGTAGGCGGGGGCGAGGGTCCACTCGCCCGAACCGTCCATGAGGAAGGCGACGTTCTTGGCATGGTCGTCGCGGTTTCGGATCGCGACATTGAAGACCGCCAGCCGGAATGCGGCCTCCGCCGCCGCCTCGCGCTTCGTCAGGAGGCGTGCGGCGTTGATCAGCGCGTCGTAGCCGACCGAGGGAATGCGCCAGTCCGCCTCCAGCAATGCGGCGAGCGACTGCATGTGCACGCGCTCGTCCCCGGAGGCACGGTCGAAGCGCCGGGTCGCGAACCAGCCCGCCCCGCGCGCCGAGGGCACCAGCACCGTCCCGGCCATCGCCAGACCGCAGCGCCGGGCGAGCACGGCGCAGGCCGCCTCGACCGCCCCCGCCTCCGGCAGGGTGAAGGGCGACAGGCCCAAGGGGGCGGCCGGCGCCGGAGCCGCCCATTCGAACAGGACCGCCCTCCCCGTCCCGCATCGGCCCGCATCGCCAGCCGCCCCACGGGGCGCACGTCGCCCGGCGCAAGGGCCAGCGAGACCGTCAGCGGCCCGGTCATGCGCCGCGCTTCCCGGTCGCGTGCCGACGGGCGGGCGGGTCGATCACCGCGTCGAGCGTCGCGGGTTCGGGCATCGCGAACAGCGCCTCGAATTCCGTCTCCGCGCCGAGGATCAGGGCGAGCCGCGCGACCGTCTCGACGGACCCCGTCCCGCCATTCTCCAGCCGCTTGAGACTCGCGGGCGATATCCCCGCCCTTCCGGCCAGATCGATCTGCGTGACATTGCGCATCAGTCGCAACGCCTTGACCCGCGTTCCCAAAGCACGGGCGAGATCATCGGGGGATCGCAGGGAAAGGCGCATATGTGATCCTTTATGGTGCCTATACTCGTATTATGGATCATATATGATCCATATTCATAGACAAGCCGGTTCCCTGCGCTCCCTGATACCGTACAGTGGCGGCCCGTACCGGATGCCGCAGTCCTGTCGAGACAAGGCACGCTGCGGCAAGAGGCCCCGGGTCTGCGCCCGGGGCAGGGGCATTCTTCCGGAACGATCCAAGACCTGTGGACCATGATCGGAACCACCTTCGTCCGCGTCGAACCCGACGAGTGCACCGGATATTTTCTCGATAGCGGATATCGGGCCGTATGGAATCAGGATGCGCCGGTGTCGTTCCGGAGTATCCCGTGCAGACCCGATACACCGGTCGCAGTCGACCTTCCCCGCGGGGAAGATCGCTTTTCCGTACATTCTTCCCCACGGGGAAGATGGCTGTTTCATCCGACCTTCCCCGCGGGGAAGATCCTAGTTTCCGTCCAGCGCCGCGAAGAATGCCGCCACCGCCCGCTCCAGCCGGTCGCGCTCGTAAGCCGAGAAATCCAGGCCGCCGGAGAGTTCGAGGCGGTCGTGTCCGGCGATGCATGTCACCTTGCGCCCCCCGGCATCGAGACGGAGGGTGGTCCCGACCCGGGCGCGTTTCGGGGCGGCTTTGCGGGGGGCAGCGCGCGCGCCCTCCTCCGTGAACCGGATCAGGATCGCGGTCTGGGCTTTCGGATCGCCCTCCCCTTTCAGCGCCGCCACCAAAGCTGCCTGTGCCTTCGGCTCCGCCTCCAACCGCTTCAGCACCGCCAGCCCCAGATTGCGCGACAGCGTCTCGGGGTGCGAGAGCGCCGCTCCGATCAAGTCCATCAACCGGGCGAAATTCCGAATATACGTGCGCTTCTGGTACCCCGCCGAGCGGAACAGCACCGCGACCGCATCATCGGCGCTGGCGCAATCCGTCGCCGGGTCGGCGGCATAGGCCCGGGCCAGTTCGCCCATCTCGGCAAAGGAGATATCGCTGCGCACGAGGTTCTCGTCGACCATGCGGCGATAGCTGTGCTCGATGGTCTCTCCGGCAGGCACGATCACGGCGGGGATGGTGGCCCAGGCGTCGCCCTGCTCCGCGTGCAACCGGGCATAGGCGCTCAGGCGACGAAACCCCTGGATCAGCTCGAACCGCCCGTCCCCGGCCTCCTCCACCTGGATCGGATTCGACAACCCGATTTCGGCGATGGAGGTTTTCAGTTCGGACAGGTCCGCATCGTCCCCCGCGCGCCGGTCGCGCACCAGCTTGGTGCAGTCTACCGACCCGACCGGAACCTCCGCCACCACCAGCCCCAGCTTTCGCAGACGCACGAATTCATGGGCCAGTGCATCGTTCTCGGCGCGGATGCCTTCCTCGATGGCGCGGCGCTCCTTGAGCGAGTCAGCCGTCTCGCCCACGGCGGTCGCCATCGGGCCGCGCCGGGTGGACGCGGCTTCCGGCACGGGCGTGACCGGCGCATCCGGCAGGACTGCATCCGGCAGGTCGATCTCGAAGCGGCTGCGACGCTTGCTCATGACTCCCCTCCCTCGTCGGGCAGTTTCTCCCACGCCTCGTGGACATTGCCGATGAACTCGCGATAGGCCATGTCGAAGGATCGCCGGGCGCGTTTCCACGTCTCGCGGGTCATTTCGCGGTAATCGATTTCGTAGATCGAGCACAGGAAGCGACTGCTCTGCTCGACGGCCCGGGTCATCTCGATCGGGTGTTCGCAAAGGCGGTCCCCGAACACCTTTTCGAACGCCCCCCGCATCGCCCGGTGCAGGTCGTTCGACGGGTCCACCCGGGTGAGCAGGAATCGCAGGTCCAGAAATTCCTTCGGCAACGGCGTCTTCCCCACGGGGAAGGTCTTGCCGAAACCCGCATCGATATCCTCCAGCGCCTCCGACAATTGACCAATGAAGCTGGTGGTGGAATCGTATTCCCAGTAGCTGGGGCCGGAGGGGATGTAGAGCATATCCGCCGCGAACACCGCGTTCATGGATTGATACCCGATGGCGGGCGGGCAATCGAAGACGATCAGGTCATAGGCATCGCGGGGCAGGGCGTCGAGCCACCGCGACACGCTGGCAAAGAACGTCCATTCCGGGTTCACATGCCGATACTGGGCCGAGGCGAACTCGACGAAAGCGGCGTTCGCGCAGGACGGCACGATATCGATGGTCGGCCAGCAGGTCTCGCGAATGAAATCGCTCGTGCGCATGTCCGCCACGCCGAGTTGTTCGATGGAGGAGGGCACCCGCCGCTGCGGCGCGCTCGCCCCCGAGGCTGCCCCGCGCGAGGCATTGTTCATCCGCGCCGTCTCCCGCGAGAGATCCCGCGCCATGATGCCCCAGACCGTATTCTCCTCGGCCACATCGGTCAGGCCCATGGCGTGGGATAAGGTTGCTTGCGGGTCGAAATCCACGGCCAGCACCTTGTAGCCGTCCAGCGCCGCGGCATGGGCGAAGTGCAGGGCGACCGTCGACTTGCCCGCGCCGCCCTTGAAGTTCGCCACCGCCGCGCGCATGGCCCGCTTGCCCGCCGGGCGGTGCGGCATCAGCGAGCGTTTGCTGAACCGCACCCGGCGGCGCAATTCGTTGATCTCCTCCAGCGAGAACCACCGCTGCCGCCCATCCTCCTCGACAAGCCCGGAGGGCAGGGCAGGGTCGGCGGCCAGCTTGCCGCGAAAGGTGGATTGGTTCACCTCGAAGATCAGTTCGGCGACTTCCCAGCTGGAGAACCGCCGCAGCGTCTTCTTTGCATCGGGCGAGAACGTTTCCTGCCGGATCCAGCTCTGCATACGCAGCGACTGGTTCTGCAATCGGGACAGGTCTGTCTGGGTGAACATGGGTAGGATCCAACGCTTTTCTCTGATATTTCAGAATTAACGTTCTTTCCGTTCCCCTGGCAATCCCGAAAGCGTCTCCCGGAATTTGAACATAACAAGAACACCATGGAGGGGGCGCAGACTTTTCAGGCGATGACACGATGCGGAATCGGGAACCGGAATGCGGGCCGGTTCGGCGGATCTGTCAATCGGCGTCGAATCCGGTATGATCCCGGCACTCCATCTCCCCTCCCGGTCGCAAGGTCCGTTCGTGCGTAATCCTGTTCCTGACGATGACCCCGCGGTTTTCCGCTCGGTGTCCGATCGCTTCGGCCTCCCCTTGCCCGTGAAGGGGTGCAGGGCATGACCGGGCGGATCGAAACCCCGGTCGATGCGGTCGTCACCTGGGTCAACGGTGCGGACCCCGCCCACAGGGACCGGCGCGCGCGTTACCGGAAGCCTGCGGTCCATGCCGTCGCCGCAGGAGACATACGCTTCGATCAGTCCGGCGAGATACGGTATGCTCTGGCGTCTCTCCTGAAATTCTGTCCGTTCGTGCGGCGAATCCACGTCCTGACCGACCGCCAGACGCCGGCGGCCCTCGACACGCTGCCCGACCCCGAAGGGCGGATACGGATCGTGGACCATACGGTCGCATTCGGGGAGCATGCCGATCTGCTGCCCGTCTTCTCGTCACGTTCGATCGAGACCATGATGCACCGGATACCCGATCTGGCGGAACGGTTCCTCTACCTCAACGACGACATCTTCATAGGCCGTCCGATGGAACCGGCGGATTATTTCGAGGGCGACCGGCCGGTACTTCAGGGAGAGATGAAGCCGCTGCCCGGTCCGGTCATGCGCCGCATCGGCGGGATGCTCCGGCGCGGGCGGCCCGGATACGGCGCGGCGTTGCAGGGCGCGGCGAGGCTGGTCGGGCGGACGGACATCTATCTGCTGACCGAGCATCAACCGCACCCGATGCGGCGCTCCACCCTGGCCGCGTTCTACGCGCAGGACAGCGCGGGACTGCGCGCACAGGCCGGTCATCGGTTCCGCAGCCCGGACCAGGTATCGCCCATCGGCCTGACGCATCATCTGGAACTGGCGCAGGGCGCACGGGTCGTTCCTGCCCGCGACGTCGGCTATGTCAGGCCGGGCCGCCCCACCGGGGCCGCGCTTCGGCAGACCATGGCCTCGCTGGAAGCCGGAGCCTTCGCGTCGTTCTGCGTCCAGAGCCTCGAAAAGGCGGAACCCGAAGACCGGGCCACGATCCTCGCATCCCTCGATCGTCATTATGGGTGAGGGGGTCCGGGGCGATCCCGATGCGGTCCCTGGCGTCTTGTCTGATCGAACAGGTGTGGTAAGGCCGTGCTCCGTGGCGGATGCCGGGCACTTCGGCGATATGTCGACCGGCGGGGACCATGGATGCGCCGCCATGGGCGGGGAGAGGGCATGATGGAACTGCTGCGCATTCTGGACAAGCGGCAACGCGCCCTGCGCGCGGCCCTCTCGCTCCATCTGCCGGGGCGTCCGGATATCGTGGATCCGGCATCCTTCGCCGGCCGGCGGGTGATCGTCGTCGGCCCGGCGGAGACGGTCTTCGAGGATCTCGAAGGCACCAGCGTCGACGATTACGACGTCGTGGTCCGGCTCAACAACGGGATGTCCCTGGCCGAGGGGAGACCGGACGTGCTGGGCCATCGGACGGATATCCTGGTCCACAACCTGCGCGAGGTCGGGCCGCGAAACGCCGGTGCGATCCCCGCACCGGACCTGAAGGCAAAGGGTGTGAAGACGGTGATCTGCCCCAACTGGGGATCGTCGGACCTGCGGCGGCGCTATCGGGTGAAGCGGGCCGCACTGGCCGCCATCGACGGACCGCCCCTGCTGGTGCTGCCGCCGGACTTCATGATGCGCCTCCGGTCCGATCTGGAGGGCCGCGCGCCGACCGTCGGAATCAGCATCGCCTCGTTCTTTCTGGACTGCGCCGTCGCCGAGCTGGCCATCCACGGCTTCACGTTCTTCGAAACCCGATATGCGGAGAGTTACAACGACGCGGTAAGGACCGCCCTGGACGCGCGAAACTGGGTCGATGCAGGCGGAGCGCACGAGCCGAAGAGCGAGAAGGCCCTGTTGCGCAGACGTCTGGAACAACCGGATTGCCCTCCCGTCACACTGGGAGCGAAGGTACGGTTTCACCTGATGGAGAGGGCCGCTCCGGCAGAGGGCCGGACCTGACCCCAGCGGAGGGCAAAGCGCCATGGGCCGGGGCAGGGCGGTCGGATGTACGATGGATCGCCGGTGCCGGGACGGAGACGACCTCGGCGACCCCTGCTCAGAAGCGCATGCGCGATACCGTCTCGATTGCGGTGTCGCGGTAACCGGACATGGCGGCGCGTATGGCATCCGACTGGTCGAGACCGGCGCGGACATCCGCCGGCGAGACCCGATCCAGGGAATCGATCACGACGGGCGTTCCGGTATCGAGCGCGAACGCTTCCGATTTCTTGCGGTCCATGATCGGCACCACGACGGCATCGGCAAGCGATCCCAGGATCAGCCCGTGCAGACGGTTGGTGACGACGGCTCTGGCCGTCCCGAACTCCGCCACCGTCTCCTGCCAGGTCAGCGGGGCGCGGTAGGGGATGGAAAATTCCGCCGCGATGGCGCGATAGGCATCCTCGTCCTCGGGCGGACACGTCGTCAGCAACTCCACCTCGACATCGGGGACCAGCGCCGCGACAGCCCTGTGCAACAGGACGGCATCGCCCGTGGCGGCGAAGATGATCCTGTCGGGGTTCCGGTCTTCCATGGGCATGACCGTCCTTGCCTGCGGGGCGAGCGAGAAGACGCAGTCATGGACGTACACCGCCTCCAGCCCGATCCCGGTCACGAGGGCATGGGAGATCGAATCCCGCACCGGCAGGGGCGAGGTGATCGATCCCAGCATCCGCTTCAGCGCGCGGGGCGTATTGTTCTTCAGTACACGCGGATTGAGCGAGAAGGGATAGGCCCGGATCGCCGGATTGACCGACGCGATCGCTTCGAGCGTCCCGAACATCGAGCGGCTCAGCAATCGCCCGCCCCATTGAGCGCCCCCGGCCACGAAGATCGCGTCATAGGCGCGAAACCGCTCCGCATCCGCGAGGGAATCCGCAGCCAGCCGCCGGATCGCCCGCGCCTGCGCATGTCGGCGCAGGCCCAGCAGGTCGAGCAGACCGCGACCTTTCGGTGCCTGATAGGTACCCCCGACGATATCGAAGGCGGGCGTGTCGGCGGCGCGGAAAGCAGCGAGGCGCGCCTCGTCGATCACGCGCCCGGCGGGCAGGTAGACGTCCCGCGCATGATCGGGCCTGTGCCGGGCGACATCGCGCAGGATCGCGTCGAGGATCGCAAAATCGCCGACATTGCCCTTGAGATTGGGAAAAACGATTGCGATCCCGGGCCTTCCGGGCATATCGATCATGGTGCACTCCTGCGAGTTGCTCGCTTCGACGGACGTACGCAAATCAATGTCAACATTTGTAAACGGTACTTGATAATATGGTTAGACTGATCGCTGAAATCGGATGCAATCACAAGGGCGATATGTCGATCGCCCGGGACATGATCTCGGTTGCGGCCCGCATCTGCAAGGTGGATGTCGTCAAGCTGCAGAAACGCAACAATGTCGAGCTGCTTCCCCCCGAACAGTACAGCACGCCGCATCCCGTTCCCGAGAATTCGTACGGCGCGACCTATGGCGCGCACCGCGAGGCCCTGGAACTGACCGTCGAACAGCACGGCGAACTGATCGAGCACGGTCGCAGCGAGGGCATAGATGTGGCCACCTCGGTCTGGGACATGACCTCGGCCCGGGAAATCGCCGCCCTCGAACCGAACCTGATCAAGATTCCGTCCGCCACCAACCTGCACTGGGATCTCCAAGGGTATCTGTGCGAGAATTTCGGCGGCGAGATACATGTCTCGACCGGCATGACCACGCGCGGCGAGATCGACCAGGTGGTGGCTTTCTACGAAGAACGCGGGCGGGCGAAGGATCTCGTCGTCTACAGCTGCACGTCCGGCTATCCGGTACCCTTCGAGGATATCTGCCTGTTCGAGATAACGCGCCTGCGCGAGAAATTCGAGCACCGCGTCAAGGCGATCGGCTTTTCGGGCCATCACCTGGGGATCGCCGTGGACATCGCGGCGCTGGCCCTCGGGGCGCAATGGATCGAACGCCACTTCACGATGGACAGGACGTGGAAGGGCACCGACCATGCCGCCAGCCTCGAACCCGACGGCATGCGGCGTCTGGCCCGCGACCTGCACAATGTCGAGAAGGCCCTGTCGTACAAGGAACAGGAAGTTCTCGATATCGAGCATGTCCAGCGCGCCAAGCTGAAATGGACGGGTCACGACACCGCGTCCGCCCTGTCCGGAGATGCCGGTTCGTGAGGGAGACCGCCAGAACCGTCGCGATCATCCCGGCGCGGGGAGGGTCGCGGGGCATTCCGGGAAAGAACCTGCGGACCGTGGGCGGCACGTCCCTGATCGGACGCACGGTCGAGGCGGCGAGGCGCGCCCCCGGGATCGACCTCGTCGTCGTCACCAGCGACGACCCCGCCATACGGGCCGAAGCGGAGGCCTTCGGAGCGCAGACCATCCACCGGCCCGCCGATATCTCCGGGGACCGCGCCTCTTCCGAAGAGGCCCTTGTCCATGCGCTTTCCGTCCTGCAGGAGCGCGGCGAGGAGTTCGGGATCGTGGTCTTCCTGCAATGCACCTCGCCCTTCACCCGCCCCGACCACGTCTCCGCCCTCGTTCGCGCCTTCGATGTCCCCGGGACGGAATCGGCCCTGCTGGTCAGTGCCGACCATGGTTTCCTGTGGCGCAGGACGGCGGCGGGACAGGGCGAAGGTGTCAACCACGACGAGACCGCCCCCCGGCAGCGGCGCCAGGACATGGCCCCGCAGTTCCGCGAAAACGGGGCCGGCTATGCCGTTCGAGTCGCTGCGTTCCTGCGCGAGAGGCACCGGTTCGTCGCACCCGTCGCCCTGGTGGAAACCGACCTGCCGATCGTCGAGATCGATACCCCCGGGGATCTGGACGTGGTGCGGGCGATCGCCGGTTCGCGCCACGATGCGCTCCCCGCCCCGGCCGATACCCTGAGGGCGATACGGTTGCTCGTGACCGATTTCGACGGGGTCCATACGGATGACTCCGTCTATGTCGACGAAACCGGCGGCGAAGCGGTACGATGCTCGCGTCGGGACGGCATGGGCGTGTCGCTTCTGGCGAAGGCGGGGGTGCCGACGATGATCCTCTCGAAGGAAGTCAACCCGGTGGTCGCCGGTCGGGCGCGCAAGTTGCGGATCGACGTGATTCAGGGGGTCGACGACAAGCTTGCGATCCTGGGCGAATGGCTGAAGACGCGCGGTCTTTCGTTCGGCGATATCGCGTTCGTCGGGAACGACGTCAACGACCTCGAATGCCTGCGCGCGGCCCGGCTGGCATTCGTCCCCCGCGATGCTCATCCTTCGGTCCTCTCGCAGGGCTTTTCGGTGCTTTCCCGGGGCGGCGGGAGCGGTGCCGTCCGCGAGGTCTGCGACATGCTGGTGCGCGCCCGGCAGGATCGCCCGCCCGCGCCGGATCGCGATTGAGAGCGCCGCCGCCCTGTCCGGACAGCCCCGGCACCCCGACCTCCCCGTCGCAATGCCGACGCGGATGACCGCAACGAACTGGAAGTCCTTCGATGAATATCCTCAGCATCCGCCTGCGCCACGATATCATCGCCGAGGCCCGGCGGCAGGGGTTGAGCATTCCGGTCGCCTTCTACACCGGGGACTGGCACAGCCCGATCGACGGAACGCAGGCCTGGGCATGCCGCGAGACCATGCAGGTCGACTTTCCCGACAGTTTCGCGCCGGACCTGCCGGAAGCGGTACTGGAGGAGACGCGCAGGACGGGGCTGACGCATTACCGGCGGGCCTATTACAGGGATTTCAATCGCCAGTTCCGGCACACGGCAAGCTGGATCGACGTGAACTACCGGTTCGACAACGTCGTGCAGTATTTCTGGACCCTGCTCCGGCGCGAGCGGATCGACCTGGTCGTCTTCAACGACGTTCCGCATATGGGCAACGCCACCGTCGTCTATCATCTCGCCCATGCCATGGGGCTGAAGGTTCTCATCCTGCGTCAGGCCTTCTTCCCCGGCAACACCTGGGCGGCGGAAAGGATCGAGGATCTTGCCGTCGCGGGATTCGCCGCCCATCAGGGAAGTACGATCCCGGTGGAGGAAACGCTCAAATCCCCCTTCTACATGAAGGGCAAGCAGGCGATGACCCGGGGCGACTATCTGGGCAGGATGCTCCGCCACGGCGCGGGCCTCGTCGCCTCCACGCTGATCCTCGAATTCCTGTGGCACAGGCGCGGGTACGAGAAATCCCATATCCGGCTGAACGAAACGCGGCAGAGATACCACCACCAGCGCCGGTTCGACGCGGCCTCGATATCCCCCGATCCGGACGCGAAATACATCTACTTCGCCCTGCATTACCAACCGGAAATGAACACGGACATCCAGGGCGGCGATTACGTCGATCAGGTTCTCGCCATCGAGAAGCTGGCACGGTCCATCGACGACGATACGCTGATCTACGTGAAGGAGAACCCCATACAGGGGGGATACATGCGCGATGCCAGTTTCTACACGCGCCTTCTGGCCATTCCGCAGGTCCGGTTGATGCCGATGGACAGCAGCACCTTCGACCTGCTGCGCCACGCCCGGGTGGTCTCGACGATCACGGGGACGGTCGGCTGGGAAGCCGTTCAGGTCGGCAAGCCCGTGATCTGCTTCGGTCTGACATGGTATCGCGGCCTGCCCGGGGTCTTCGAATGGCGCGACGACGCCGGAATCGTAGCCAAGGCCCTCGGCTACGAGCAGGACCGCGCCGCGTTCCTGGCCGGCGTCGAAAACCTGTCGACACGGCTCTGGAAGGGCGGCATCCATCAGATCAGCGTGGAGCAGATGGAGGCATCCGACCGTGCAAGGAACCCCGAGGTCATCGTTTCCAACATCCGGGAAATCATCGCCCGCCTCTTCGGGTGAGGGGAAGGGCTTCCCAAGTTCGACAGTTGCGCGCGGAGTTTTTGAGTTTTGCTCTGTGCGATTTCAATGGAAACAATGGGTTGCGTGTGCTGAAGTAGCGATTTCTGCGGAATCTTGTTGTGGCACGTCTTAGTAATATTAGTGATTGATAACATGTTTATGTTTGGCGTATCGTTGCGGCATGTATGCGAAGATTACTCAATCGGGCGGACGCCGCTACCTCCAGCTTGTCGAAGGCTATCGCGATGACGGGGGGAAAGTCCGCCATCGCACCGTTGCCAATATGGGGCGTCTCGATCAGCTTGGCCCCGAGAAACTCGATCCGCTGATTGATGGTCTCAATCGCGCTTTAGGTCGCACCCAGAACACGGCTTCCGAGGTTGTCTGCGAGAGTGCCAAAGCCTTTGGCGACGTTTTCGCACTTCACGAACTGTGGAAAGAGCTTGGCTTTGACCGCGCGTTACAGCGGGCCACGCGGTCCGGGCGGCGCAAGATCGATGCTGAAGCGCTGATCCGGGCGATGGTGTTCAACCGCCTTTGTGCGGCGGATTCCAAGCTGGGCTGCCTGCGTTGGTTGGAGACGGTCGCCATGCCAGCCATGCCCGACACGATCACCCACCAGCATCTGCTGCGGGCGATGGATGCGCTGATGGATCATGCGGATCGGGTCGAGGCCGAACTGGCCAAGCAGATCAGGCCGTTGGTCGATCGGGAGCTGACGGTGGTCTTCTACGACCTGACCACGGTGCGCATTCACGGCGAAGGGCATGTCGACGAGGATATCCGCGCTTTTGGCATGAA
>ENA-ORXT01005863-ORXT01005863.1-marine-metagenome-genome-assembly--contig:-NODE-5863-length-11791-cov-3.248848_pt1 | contig 11791 bp, 6 predicted proteins | sample MGYA00237868_ERZ511482 | MGnify/ENA metagenome assembly ERZ511482 | reverse complement strand
TTCGGCATAAATTCTCTCTCGGTAGTGGCATTGATTTTTGCTTATGTGTCTCCGTATATTCCACCGGCGACAACTTGGTTCTTTTCCATATTTGGGCTGGGCTACCCTTTCATCTTGATACTGAATATTTGTTTCTTTTTTTTTTGGTTGGCTTTCCGGCCAAAATATGCTATGCTTCCAGCCTTAGCCATAGTGCTGGGATTTACGCCACTACAAAAAGCGATCGGTTTCAATAAGCGTAATGACGACTCAGAGGCCATCAGGATAATGACTTACAATATTGGAAAAACCAGAGTGGATTTTCACAAGAAAGGGAAGGAGAAAAAAATAGAACTATTCAGAAAGTTCATTCAAAAAGAACAGCCTGACATCATCTGCATACAAGAACGCCTACCGCGTCATCTCAATATTTATAAAAAAATATTCACAGGTTATGCTTTGCATCCTGACTCTGACATAGGCACTGCCATATACAGCAAGTACCCCATCATCAGAAGTGGCAATATTCCTTTCAATACCAAATCTCATAATGCCACCTGGGCAGATGTGAAAATCAAAGATCAAGTATTAAGAATATATTCCTTGCATCTCAGTTCTAATCGCGTGACCAATCTGACTGATGACATCAAACAAATATTCGATGAATCAAAATACATACTCAGTAAATATAATGAGCACGCCATCGTCCGGAAGAAACAACTGGATAAGGTGCTGGCCCATGCTGAAAAATCTCCTCATCCCGTCGTCATCAATGGCGACTTCAATGATGTGCCACAGTCTTACATATATAATATGGTCGCCAATCATTACAAAGATGCCTTCAGGACCGGAGGGCGAGGCCTGATGCAGACTTACATAGGACGCTTCCTGGGCTTGAGAATAGATTTCACTTTTGTGGACAAAAAAATAAATGTACGTTCTCATGGCATAATCAAGACACAACTGTCAGATCATTATCCAGTTGTGACCGCTCTGGATTTGATAAGCTCTGAGTTATAGTATTTTTGACAAATAATTTAAAGTGATAGAAATGAAGGAATTACAACTCTACAACAGCCTTACTAAACAGAAAGAAGTCTTCAAACCGATTGAGGATGGTTTTATAGGTTTGTATGTATGTGGTCCTACGGTCTATAGTGATGTGCATCTCGGTAATGTGAGAACCTTCACCAGCTTCGATGTCATCTACAGAACTTTGCTTCACCTCGGCTATAAGGTCAGATATGTGAGAAACATTACAGATGTCGGTCACTTACTCGATGATGGCGAAGACAGAATATCCAAAGGCGCCAGGCTCAATAAACTGGAACCTATGGAAGTCGTGCAGAAATACACTAATGGTTTCCATGAGATGATGCGCATCTTTAATAACAAGCCGCCGAGCATAGAGCCCAGAGCGACTCAGCATATCCTGGAGCAGATAGAAATGGTACAACAGATTCTGGATAATGGATATGCATATGAGGTGAATGGGTCCGTATACTTTGATACGATGAAATTCCATGAAGAGAAGAAGTGTTATGGTCAGCTTTCTGGTAGAATACTGGAAGATCTGGTCGCAGAGTCCAGGGATGATTTGAAAAACCAAAGTGAAAAGCGACATCCTTCGGATTTTGCCATATGGATGAAGGCGGCGCCCGATCATCTGATGAAATGGAATTCGCCGTGGTCAGAAGGTTTTCCGGGATGGCATCTGGAGTGCTCCGTCATGAGTACTAAGTATCTGGGTGACACTTTTGACATACATGGCGGTGGAAACGATCTGAAGTTTCCGCATCATGAAAACGAAGTAGCTCAGAATGTCGGTGCTTGTGATTGCCAGCCCTGCAATTATTGGTTACATACCAATATGCTGCTGATGAATGGCCGTAAAATGTCTAAGAGCGATGGCAATACCATAACACCTGACCAATTATTTACAGGAGACAGCCCCCATATTTCCAAGGCTTATTCTCCTATGGTCATAAGATTTTTCTTATTGCAGTCTCATTACAGTTCGACTAATGATCTGACGAATGAAGGCTTACTAGCCGCAGAAAAAGGCTATAAGAGGATTATGGAAGCAGCCAAAACACTGACAGCTCTACAGACTAACGCAATCGGCTCCGAACTGGACACCGAACTCAATGCACCTCTGGATCAGTTCATGACAGATATGTGTGATGATTTCAATACACCCAAGGCGATGGCGTCGCTGTTTGATTTGGTTACAAAAATAAATTCTCTGAAGGAAGGACATCTGGACATCAATAACGTTTCTACTAAGACATTGGAGAGACTCAAGAAAGATTACCCGACATATCTGGAAGAAGTACTGGGTCTGAAAATGGAAGCAGCGGGTGGCGCGGATAATGGCGCTTTGGATCATGCGATGGATTTGATCTTGGATCTCAGACAAAATGCCAGAGCTGAAAAAAACTGGGCAGTGGCAGATAAAATAAGAGATGCACTTGCGGCAGCAGAAATCACGGTGAAAGATGGCAAAGAAGGCTCTACCTGGACTGTTAACTAATTATGATGAAGAACAATAACATAGCGTGGATAGTATGGAGTGTAGTCCTGGTGATGCTGGTCAGTTGCAAGACAGATCCCCAGAAAAGCAGCAGCTCGACTCCCCCTGCGGCATCCCAGCCCATTAAAATTCCTGCCTTCAATAAAGATAGTGCTTATGTATTCATAGAGCAGCAGTTGGATTTTGGGATAAGAGTGCCAGGCACTGCGAGCCATAAGGCTTGCAAGGATTGGTTTGTTGAGAAATTTGAAAGTTATGGCGCCACTGTCATCGAGCAAGATTTCAATGCCAGTATTTTTAATGGAGAAAACTGGCCTGCCACTAATATCATAGCGCAATTCAATCCTGAGCACAAGCAACGGGTCATCTTATCAGCGCATTGGGATTCGAGGTTCATAGCCGAAATGGATCCTGACACCGATAAAAAGAAAATGCCCATACCTGGAGCTGATGATGGCGGTTCTGGGACGGCTGTACTTATGGAAATAGCCAGGATCATACAGAACAATCCCATAGATCTAGGTGTTGACATCATTCTCTGGGATGCTGAGGACCAAGGAGATCCTTCTGGAGCAGTGAAAAACTCCTGGTGTCTGGGATCGCAATATTGGTCAAGAAAGAAGCACAAGAAAAATTACAGAGCTAAGTGGGGAATCAATCTGGATATGATAGGTGCTAAGAATCCGAGGTTCGGAAAGGATGAATTCTCCAGGCATTATGCAGGACAATTAATGGAGAAGGTGTGGAGCTTGGCACAAAATATGGGCTACTCAGATATGTTTGTCAATGAAAACACCAAAGGATTAACAGATGATCATGTATATGTTAATCAGATAGGGCAAGTACCGATGATAGACATCATCAATCAACCTCGTGAATCCAAAACTGGGTTCATGGGATGCTGGCATACACATTGCGATGATATCAGCATCATAGACAAGAGATCGCTCAGAGTTGTAGGGCAAGTCGTTACCGCAGTGATTTATAAGGAATCTGTGGGACAATTATAAAATTGATTTAAACATTCAAAATTCTATAAATATGAAACCTTTATTTACTCTACTGGCTATGTTGGCATTTCTTAGTCTGAATGCTCAGCAAGAAGGCAATACCATAATCAATAAGGTGACTGCAACTTGGTGTCCATTCTGTGGGCAGTGGGGTTGGGATTACAAGGATGCGCTCATAAGTGAGTTTAGCTCTGGCCCCGTAGTACTCATCGCTCCACACAAGTCTGGCAGTGATCTGGCATCAGAGGCTAGTCTCTGGTATGTCGATCAATTAAACTCAGCCGGTCAGCCAAGATTCTACTTTAATAATGAGCTGAACTCAGTGTCTGGTTCCAACTGGGAAGAGAGATTGGATGATAACGTACAATTCTTGAGAGACAAGGCCGCTGCCAGTCCTGCACTGGTACAGTTTGACAGATATTCCATAACTGACAACACTATAGAGGCCCAGGTCTATGTGGATGCATTGCCGCAGACAGGTAATGAGTTTACTGTTGCTGCCTATGTGATAGAGAATAATGTGGTGAGCCCTCAATCGGGTAAAGGTAATGACGCAGTACATACGAACATCATGAGAAGCTCCTTAGGGGCTCCTGAAGGTGTAACTGTAAGCAGCAATAACACTATAAATCTTACGGGTGAATTAGACGCTGATTGGGATCAAGATGAAATAGGGTTGCTGGTTGTTCTATATGAAAAATCAGGAGAAGCTTATACGATTGCAAATTCAACTTTCACACCGACAGCTTTGCTGGCTGATAATGAAGAGTTGTTGGATCCTTCGTTATTTACCTACTCTGATCTAGGAACTACTCTTGTCCTGAATGCAGCTGATGATGAAAAATATCAGCTGAGCCTTACGGATATGTCAGGAAGAACAATGCTTACTGAAGAGTTTGTCAGCAGTTACAGTTTGAACAAAACTGATATGACTCCTGGTCTATATGTGGTCACTTTGAGAACTGCAAATTCAGTATTGAGCCAACAGATTTTCATCAACTAATAAAATACAGCTTGCACAAAGTTCATCTGTGCAAGCTGTATTTCATCTCCCACAATGAAGTATTTACTTATTTGCCTTATCTGTTCGGTGCTCAATTCTGAACCTGCACCTAATATTGAATTTGTCACCGAAGATGGAATTGCTCAACAATTAGACCAGTACAAGGGAAAAGTAATCTATCTTAGTTTCTGGGCGAGCTGGTGTGGCCCATGCAAAAAGAACTTTGCAAAATATAAAGGTATCCGATCAGCACTGGAAAGCAAAGGGGTGGTCTTACTCAATATTTCCATGGATAAAGACTCTGAAAACTGGAAGAACGCTCTGGAAAAACACTCTTACATCACAGGCGTAAATGTTCTCGCTACAGATATCCCAAAGGCTCAAAAAAATTATAACATCAGCAAAATTCCTGACTATCACATCATCAATAAAGCCGGAGAATTCGTCTACTTATCTGATGACGCAGACAGGGACATAATAAAAGAATTTCAGAAGTGGATTGATCAATAGTTACCAATTTTAATTCAACTTCACAGATATCATAACTCTTACTACCGAGAACACAAATCCCTTCTCTACTCTTATGGTGCCTCCATTGTCCGAAGAGCGCATATCAATTTCCAAGTTGAAAAATTTAACCCTTAGACTTCATTAACAAAAGAAGACCGCTGGCTCATTGCTCAGCGGTCTCAACTAATTGGTTATTTAGATTAAAATGAATTACATCTTGATAAATCTTATGATTCTACCATCCTCTGCTCTCAAAATATACAGACCAGGATTAAAATCTTGAACATTTATTTCAGTACGCTTATCCATATTTATAAGAAGATTCCCATTCTGATCATATACCATATAGGCTTGATCATTCAGACCTTTGATACTCAAAAGATCTGAAACAGGATTAGGATATACTGCTAACTCAGTAAAATCGCTTTGCTTCCACTCTGGCATAACATTAATTGAAGGTTCTGGAGTGCTCTTTGAATCCAGATCCAACCAAGCATCTTCAGTTACTTCCACTTTACTTAGAGAGCCTTGACCATTCTCGCTTACAGTCAGCATGAATGAGCAGCAAGCAGCATATCCACAACCATCTTCGATGGTATATGCAACCTCATAAGTCCCAGGCATGATGACAGAACCAGCTGAAGGTCCAGAAATTTGGTTGATATTAGAGCAAGGCTTTTCCATAATAGAGTACTTCGCTTTATCATCTGCATCATTCCATTCTCCAGACGATAAGAGCTCTACATAATGCTGATTTCCAAGGTAATTATTCGGCTGGTTCATGAACCAATTAGAATAACTCATGTCTTCTCCAGAATGCCAGTGGAAGTTTCCTTCAGAACTTGCATCTGATAAGCCTATGAAAGCAGTAGAGTATACAGCACTGGAAAGGAAGTCATTTTCTTCTTTGCTTGTAATGCTTGCGAGATAGCCTCCTGCTGATATAGCTTTGGATCTTGAGGTTGCATAATCATACGACCTTCTGCTCAGATAATAATCTGATCCACCATAGCTCCCCACATGCTTGTAACCACTGATAGAAGACGCCGGTGGACAGGCATCACACATTTCAGTATAAGCTGGTAGTGACCATGAGATCCCTGCAGGGTCATAGTCCATTACCATGTCCTCTGGACAGTCACTGACCATCGCTTGTACTACAGTTACATTAAATGAACATTCCGCAGTATTACCACAGGCATCGCTAGCCGTGTAAGTAACCGTAGTGGTTCCTTCATCAAAAGTAGAGCTAGGTGCATAATCACTTCTGAGACTTACTCTCAGACAATTATCAGAAGCTGTAGGCTCAGCCCAATGGACTGCATTACAACTGGAACTCACAACAATATCCTCTGGACAACTAGCTAACACAGGTGCAATGCCATCATTAAAAGTAATAAGCTGAGAGCAAGTTCTGTAACAGTCTGGGGACCCACTGAAATTTGCTTTCCATATTCTCAAGACTTGGTCTACACCATCACATTCCGACTGCTGCGTATCCGTGTATGACAAAAAGCTAGTCATACATCCATATCCAGCTCTAGCTTGTCCCAGAACTGATGGATCCAATTCACTACCCATATCCACACATTTATTGAGAGGACAAACTATGCCACAATCAAATTCCACTTCTATCTTCTGTCTACAAATAGAAACGCCACCATTAGTGGTTCCACGCCATTCTCGGATTATTGATGGAGAACATGTGTCATCATCTGTATAAGTATCTGTGTAACTCAATAATGGGTTAGAACAGCAACTCGCAGCATCTGAAGCCACAGCTACTGGAGGAACCATGAAATCACTCAAACTCGAAACCGTGACATCATCTGGACAAGTAATGGATCCTGCACAATCAAAGTCAACGTTTACCTGGCAATCTCTAAAATAAGCACCAAACCATCCACCCCAAAATCCACTATCAGAACCACCATGCTCAAAATATACATATCTGGCACCCTTCCCGTAATTAGTGAAAGTTACATTTTCATTAATAAAATCTCTTCCTACTAATTGAGGATTGGTAGGCGTACCGGAATTATATGCAGCAAGAACATTATTATTAGCATCCCATATTTCATACCTGACATAGTAGTTGTCCCACCCTTGCCCATTGTAAGCGTCACAAAAGGTATTCAAGAAAGCCGATACGACTCTCTCTCCTACATTGATCGTTGGTTCAGTATCTAAGTAATCTGTATCGAATCCAGAAGCTACAAGATCCACTACCTGATGCTTTCTATTAGTTGCAGTAGTTTCTGGACATGATCCATATGAAGTTCTGAAAAACCCACTGGTAACTCCTGCTCCAGCTGACCATCCAGCCCCACTCTGAGAAGTAATCGTCCAGCCATTAAGACCATCGCTGGCATCCGGATTGACTAATAGATTTCCTGTACAGGGTTGAGCCAGTCCCACTTGGGTTAACAAGAAGAAAACAAAAATGCTTAATATGTGATCAAGGTCGAATGTAAAGTCAAAAGTTTTCATAAGGTAATTTTTTTTAAGAAAAAAATAGGGCTCTAAAACATTCCGAGTAGAATGTATTTAAAAATAATACCTGCCTCTTATATATGTGATGGCAATGTCCCAACGGTAACTTTCTCTGTCCCAACGGTCAGCTACCCTTGACGAAAAAAAGTCCGCGCTGAAACTCAACGCGGACCATTACCATTTCCATGAAATGGAAACCCTTGACTTAAATTTCTTTCATCATATCTTTACAAATCTCTTCACCGCTCCTCCTTCTGTTCTCAAAAGATAAGTCCCTGGCTGCAAGTCTGAAATATTCAATCGCTGTGCCGATTGTCCCGTGACAACCCTTGCACCCGTCAAATTCAATATCTCATAAGTGCCGCCTGCTTCCAATCCTTTTATCGTCAATACTTCCATCGCCGGATTAGGATATAGTTGCAATTCGTGCATCTCATCTGAATCCTGATTCTCGATCATCAATGGTGCTGCCAACTCTTGTAGCTCCACTCCATTTCTCGATACTTGTATGTTTACATCCCCTCCTGTCAAGCCTACTGTACCACAAGTATATACGGATACTTCATCGATGTATACCTTGTCATAATTAGAACTCGCATCACACCTGAATCTCAATCTAGTGTTGTGAGAGAAAGTATTTGTTATCGTCACGGATTCTGAGTAGAAAGTACCATTGTTGAAATCAATACCAGATACCCACGACTGGGCTATAGTCCAGCTGTTTCCATTATCCGTGGAATACTCCAACATGAAATCTTCTCCCGACTCCATACTCTCCGGCAAGTACATGAAATCCACTTTGATGTCAGTCACTGCTGAAAATGATAACTTGTCAGAATAGAAACTGGCATTGCCTCCTGTGTCATCTCTCAATCTCATGCACCAGTTACTGGCATTGCCACCTGTTGCTGGCTCATAATTCTCATAACAATCTGAACCTCCATCATTCCATATGCCCATGCTCGTCTCGAAACCTTCATAATTGTACAACGTGAAACAGTCTCCTGTGCCGCCGCCTGGATTACCGCCGCCTGTGGAACATGCACTGTCATTCACTGTAAAGGTCATCGTCTGCGTATCACACAGATCTCCGCCCAGGTGATCCTCACTGTATAATACCACAGTCACAGTGTAAGTACCATCATATTCTGCCCAGATCCAATCTGAATCATAGGTCTCATGATTCTCTACTTTGGTCACTGTGCCACCTGGTCCAGCTACTGTGATGTGCATACTCTCATGATCTCCACTCGCAGTCACTCTCACTCTGCTCCACCCGGTGGAATAATCATCTCCACATAGCACATCGCCATCTGCAATTGCCGTCAGTACATTGCCACTCTGATCCACCAACTCATAGCCCGTTATGGCGCCTGTGCAAGGCGGGTTGCCGCCGCCAGGATTGCCACCTCCACAACCACAAAGTGAAATGCTGATGTTGTCCAAGAATACCTCATCATAATTACCACTCGCATCACATCTGAATCTGATCACTGTCTGTGATGAGAAGTTGCCTGAAATATTCACTGATTCCGTATAGAAATTTCCATTCACGAAATCCACGCCTGATGCCCATTGCTGCACCACTGTGAAGCTGTTACCACCATCCGTGGAATACTCCAGATAGAAATCCTCTCCTGCCTCCATGCTCAATGGCAGATACATGAAATCTATCACAACATCAGTCGCACAACTGAAGTCCTGTGGACTCGTGTAAAGACTGGAATTCCAGCCGCTATTATCTCTTGTCCTCACACAGTAGTTACTGCCGTTACCTCCTGATGCTGGCTCATAATTCAGAGCACAATCGCTACCACCATCTTGCCAGATGCCCCAGCCTGATTCGAAATCGCAATAGTTGAATACTTCACAAGCTGTAGTAGTCTGGCAACTGCCATCATCGCAGATCGCAGTTGGATCATAGTTCGTTGCGTTAGGATCTGTGCAACCTGAAACCACACTTGGGTCGATAACGATGTCATACATACACGTCGTCGTGTTAAGTGTTGCCATCTCATTACAAGCCAAGTTAGTCGGCATCGCAGGTGCTGTTCCAGTATTATCCCAAGAACATGTTACTGTATTGAATACAAAAGCATCATAACAATTCACCATAGGTGGCATCGCTGGTTGAGTAGTGAAGTTTATCCCTGCTGTTGCAGAAGTCACACTACAACCTGAAGCATTAGTTACGACAACTTGATACATGCATTCTGCATCTGCAGCTGTTGGTGTGAAAGTATAGCTACTGCTTGTTGCACCAGGAATATCTGTTCCAGTGTAATCATTTAAGACTACTAAGCCTCTAAAAGTTGTTCCAATATATACTTGACCATTAGATACAAGCACGGCTCTGCTGTCCGGACTAACAGTAAAAGGATCTGGATTAATGACAGAAATAATAGAATTCGGGTTGTTTTCATCTAGAACGACGACACCTCCCGCGATGGCATTACCTGCTAAAGCGACAAAGATCTGACCATCAGCTACTGATATATCATTTATGATAGCAACAGTACTAGAACCGGTCAACAGTGTATTAGAGAAACCTGCAGCTTTATCATTAAGATCTAAGATGCCTAAGCCATCAAATGTTCCTACATATAGCTGACAATTTTCTTCGTAGATAGTCCTTACAGCACCTCTTGGAAGTCCATCTGTCGTATCAAAAACCTCAAAATCTGCACCTGGGATACTTAAATTCAAAATCCCGATGCCACCAGTTTGTGCAGCTGAAGCCTGAACTCCTGCATACAGTTGGCCATTGGATACATACACGGTATTTACAGTTCCATTACTTGGAAGACTGCTATTACTTGTATTGTAATTTTGAAATGGTGGAACAGGATTAGCCAAGTCTATGACAGTTACGCCAGTACCTCCGACATAAAGTACGTTATTATATTCATAGAGGGAGATTGCTCCAGCAGGAACACTTATATTGGTAAAACCTGCACCCGTATTTCCTAAATCCAATATGCTGACACCACCGCCATTAGCAACGTAGAGCATACCATTAGACGCATATATGTCTAATATGTTATTAGATGAAAGATTGCCATTAGTTGCATTATAAACAGTAGGACCAGCGCTTAAGTTATTGACGTTGTATACTGCTAAACCATTGGCTGTTCCAACAAATAGTTGGCCGTTGTATTCAAAAAGTGAAGAGATATTATTGCCAGGCAAACCGTTTTGCTCATTGAAAATATCTCTTGTGGCATTAACTGAACAAGCACGTTGCCACTGATAACTGAGGTTGCCACCTGAGGCTGATACAGAGAATGTCGCCGTTTGGCCTTCACAGATGCTTTGGTCCTGAGGATCTGAGGTTGTTACCGGATTGTCTATGCATAGGTCTTCAACATCACAACCTAAATCACAGCTGCCATCATCGCAAGTTGCATTAGGATCATAGTTCGGTGCATTAGGGTCGGTGCAGCCTGAAACCACATTAGGGTCTATGACGACGTCATAAGTACATGACGTGGTGTTAAGTACAGCCATTTCATTACAAGCCAAGCCCGTAGGCAATACGGGAGCTGGTCCCACGCTGAACATTTCAGTAATACCCGTATAGTCTACTATACAGGTACCTGCAGCGGAATTAAGTTCTACTGATGCTATGCTGATAAAACGTGTTAATTCAGTTGTTTGAACATCACCCTGACAATAATTACCATTGGAATCGGTCGTAATAATAAGAGGAAACAGCAGTGGTTCAACGCCTGCTAGTAAAGTATAATCAGCATTCGGTTCTCCATTAATACAAAGCTCAAAAAAATCCCCTACACATAAAGTATTTGCAGAAACTGATAAGCTAGGCGTTACAGGATTGATCCCAAAACATGGATCGTCCTCACAACTGCCATCATCACAAGTAGCAGCAGGATTATAGTTAAGTGCATTAGGATTAGTGCAGCCTACTGTATTAGGATCGATCGTAATCGTCTCACTTACATTATCAAATATTGTAGGGCAAGGAAAACGATCAGCTAAACCATCTGTGTACATAAAACTGATCAACGTAAGTGTCGTACTAGTTGTAAGATTGCTGACTGGTATACTCACTTGTATGTCACCAGGATTTAAACCCATCTGAGCAGAGCCAAAGGGTACTGTGAATGTCGTACCATCCAAATCATAGGTCAATTCTCCATCAAAAGAACCTTCACTGGTTTCATATCCTGTATGTATAAGGAAAGTTGCATTACCATCACAAGCGATTTCGGTTACATCAGCAGTAACGAATACTGGACTAAT
>ENA-ORXT01005861-ORXT01005861.1-marine-metagenome-genome-assembly--contig:-NODE-5861-length-11792-cov-3.623218_pt1 | contig 11792 bp, 13 predicted proteins | sample MGYA00237868_ERZ511482 | MGnify/ENA metagenome assembly ERZ511482 | reverse complement strand
CTCGACCTCGACTGAATACATGGTGGTGACTCCGATGCGACCATCCGGATCAGTCTCTTCGACGGCCTGTTTCTCGATTGTGACGTCGCAAGTCTCGTTCTGCTCAAGAGCACCTAGAGGGATGTGCACCGAGACATTTGGCCAAGGCTCAAAGCGCTCGCCGGCGCCAATTTTGGTGCTGGACCCACCACAGCTCACTGCGCACACGAGAAGTAGCACCAGAAACCCATAGTGTGATCGCCAACTGAATCTCGCCCGGGCCTCGATCGTGCTTGGAGTTGTAACCCGCTGCAAGCCTCGACGAGCTTTCCTGGCAATCATCTCGCCGACGCCGCCAACTGGCCAGCTGGCAATTGGCTCTGGCATGGAAACCTCAATTCTCGTGTGGCAGTTCACCGTTAGGAGAGCTCCCACATACCCCTACCACAATTGAGGTAGAGCACGCACGCAAACCAACCCGGACCCAGTCCCACCGTCCGCCCTGCAACCGCTTAGACATGCATAATCGGTAATAAGCACGTTGCTCCAAAGGTAAACCTGATTTGGATTTGCCGCCGCAGGTTGATCCTGCCATTGCGGCGCAATTGGTGGATCAGGCCCGCGCTGGCGGTGTGGATCTGGTTTAGAAGTCGAGATGGAACGAGCATTTTCGGCTATGAGAAACACGCTCGCAAAGGCCGAAACGCGAGCGACTACGCCAGAATCGACGAACAATTCAACTTGCGTGGCTTCGCTTGATGAGATCGGGAGGTTGCCATGGACGCAGCGCAGCTGACGGGTCAATCTGGTTGGTTGTCTGGTTCGCTCCAGTAGCAGGTGGCTTCGCTGTTTGGCCAGTCAACTATGTCGTAGTCGACGCGTTGTGTCGGATCTGTGAGTAGTTGGCAGTGGGGTTGCATTGGTTGGTCTGCGAGTTCGATGTGCTGTTGCTGGCTGAGGAAGAAATGAATCTGATCACAGGTCATGCCGTCGGGGCCGTAGGCGCTGGACTCGCCGCTGGCTACTCGTCCTGGAGTGTTGTAGGGCTCGAATCTTGTTGTGTCGATCTCTATCCCTCCGCCAATGGGGTAGGCGGCTGCTCGTGGCCCGCTTGGCAGTTCACCGTTGAGGGTGTCGGGGCGCAGTTCTTTCACAAATCCGTCGTGCTGGTTGTTGAACAGCAGCACGGTTGTTGTGGTTGAGTTCGCTGGCATTGACCACCACTCGATCCATTCGCACCGATCACCAACCTGGCGAAAGTCGTATTCGATGGCTGCGTTGTTTGCGGGAACCTCGGGTGGTTGCCAGATGTAGTAGCTGGCCTTCTCAATTGTTGGTTGCTCCGGGAATGACAGAAAGATCTCGGAGATCGCCTGAGACACGGTGTCTTCGGTCACTGCTGCTCCGGACTGGTCGGTGCAGCCGCGAATGAGGCTGTTACGTAGCCATCTCCCTTCGACCAGACCCTCGTCTTCAATCGGGATGGGGTCGCCGGTGCCGATATCGATGAGCGGAGGGTCAAAGTCATAGACGACATCGGGTCCCGACGAGTCTCCAAGGCGTTCGTCGCGGTGAAATACTCGATTGTCGTAGAAGTACTCTTGGTGCGGCACCGGAACCGCTTCGCCACCGGTTCGGCCTTTGATGGTGGCGGCATAGAACACGGCTTGTGGCACCCGAGGGATAGCCCACCCCAGTCCAACAAAACATGACCCACGACTATCGCCGCCTTCTCCAATGGGCGGGCGTTGAAAGGTGGTGTAGATGTAGCTGTCCAGTGGCCGCTGGTTCAACCCGACTACCAGCGGTTCTGATCTGATCGCGCAGTCGACTGCTTCTGGGGCACTGATGATTGACAGTGTGCTGGAAGTCGTGCAGGCCGTGATGTCTGCTATCTCGAGGTTGGGGGCGGCCTGCCACGCAAGAGCGACAAGCCCGGCGTAAAACGGTGCCGCCATGCTTGTACCCGATACATCTTGCCAACCAGTCTCACATGATGACCCGTCACAGCTCTGCGAAGCAGCCCATACCCCCTCCCCCGCCAGTGATCGGCCTCCTGGCGCGGTGACACTTACCCCGGGCCCAAAGTTTGAAAGCTCCGCCAGTGTCTGGTCTTCGTTGACAGAACCAACAGCGACAACGTTTGGTTCAACCGAAGCCGCACCAGCAGGGAACGGAACAACCAGAGCATCAGCGTTACTGAGTGCCGTTTCATCAAGAAGCGGTATTTCGATGCTGCAGTTCCCGGCCGCGGCGACCCACAACACATCAGGGTGTTTCTGGAACAGCTGGCGGAACAAAGTAACAGTCACCGCTCCGGCTGGTTTCGTACAGGAGGTGCTGTCGGGTCCGTAACCAAAGGACATGTTCACGATCCGGATCTGCGGTCGAGCCGTAACCGTCTCATCAAGGAGCTTGATGACTGCTTCAACCGGTATGGAATAGGCGTCGTATCCGGCAGCAAGGAAATCAATCCCGTAAAGCTGACACCCTTGTGCCACGCCAACGATTCCGCCGCCGTTGGCTAACCCACACGCAATCCCGGCAACCTTGCTTCCATGGCTATTGGATTGGTCTTCGACAATCCGGTCAATTGGGGTGTCACCAAAGCGGCTGATAACTGGTTCAGCGAACTCCAGATCAGGATGGTCATCCAGGATTGCCCAATCCGCAATCAGCACCCCCACATCAGGAGCGGCGCGGTATCCCTGGCTCCACAACTCGTCAACCCCGGAAACTTCGATATGCCAGCGCGGATCCTTGTCATCCCAAAAATCGGCCAGCCAATCCGATGGAACGTCACCAGCTGGGCGTATCGATGCTGTGCTCAACTCTGCAGCCGCGACCTCGGGCCTAGCCGAAATCTGTTCCAACAGATCAACAAGCATGGGATCTGGGTCATCAACAAACTCGATCTGAGCGAACCTCAAACCCTCGTCAACACCCACAACAGCGCCCCCGAACAGGTCAGCCAGCTCGGCCGCAGCAACATCGACCCGCTCCACATCACTGGTGAACACCACCACCGCTAGACCGAACGCAACAAACCGGTCACCAACCCGTTCATAGCGGTCCGGATCGTCCACCACCGCTGGAGCAGGAACCAGTTCTTCGCCAGCCTGCGATCCTGCCGCCGGCTCTACCTCTTGCGCAGTTGGATCAGACTCGTCAACGCCACCATCGGCAGGGTCTTGTTCGCCGGAGCCAACGTCAGCTATGCCCGCACTCTCACCCCCTGGCTCTGCATCAACATCGGCGGGGCCCGTTACTTGTTCCGACGAACTACACGAAACCGCCAGCAAACACAGCGATACGAACGCCACCAAACACCGAGAGAACCAATATCGGCTGCTGGTGGGGCTCGGGATCCAACCAGCTCTGAAGTGACGGGTCACGGCTACGAGATGTGGCACTTTGAGATCATAGGAAGAAGTTGCCGGGCAGTGTTGCTGTTGCTCGCAGTACGCCTCACGCCCAAAACCTCGCAATCAGACCAACCCGAGTATTGGCAGCGAAGCCCGCACGTCAAATTCTGCAACAAGCCGCGCACGCCCGAGTTGGCACGTGGGGTTACCCATGGCCCTGGTGCTATCGATGTTGTGGTGCCAATCGTGAAGGTCAGCCGTTCCCTCCAGGGGCTACTCCCTCGGAGGAGGGGGTCGCCGTCCACCTTTTCCTTGTTCTGGTTCGACCAGAGGGTTCTGCTCGTTGTCAAGAGCCAGTTGTGCAATCCATTGTCCGGGATCTCCACCCTTCATGTGGATCAGTTGGCAAAGCTGATCCACCAGGTGTGCGGCTCCCATCGTGTTCGAGTGGGCGAGGTCTGCCGCCAGTTCGGGCTCGGCCATCAGATCGACACCGGGATACAACACGTCGGTCAGCACGATGGGCACCCCGCTGCCAGCAACTTGGAGCGCATTTTGCTCGGCGATAAGTGCGAGAAACCGTCTGTAGCCGGCGTTGACGCTCACATCGGTGTCTGGTGCGATTCCGTCTGGGTCCGGTATTGCTGTCGCTGATCCATCACCGATCACGAACCACGCATACCTTGGCATCGTTCCGTACCGAATGGCGAACCGTTCACCGACATAGAGTTCTCGAGGAAGGTTGAACGCCTCGTGGTTCGTGATCATGTCGACCGCCAGAGACGGGACGATCTCGTGAACGTTGGTATCGCCGCTATAGCCAACGGAAGCCTCGTGGCGCACCCCGTTGAGTTCGGCGATGACCTCAATCGTCAGCTCTTCCATCACTTTGACCGTAGCCAACCCCAAGAATGCGCGCGAAAGAAACGCGTTGGCGCCGCTTTCATCGCAGGGTGGAGGGCTCGGTGCGGTCAGGGCGTGTCACGGCACCTCGGTACAGAGGAGGCAATGAGAGACGATCAAGAAGGCACGCTCCGGGCAGCGATCGCCAATGGCAGGGCCAGTGGTTGGTCTTGGGGGATGTGCGGCGCTTGGCTGGGGCTCAATGAGTATGAGGTTGCGCACCAGTACGGAACGTCGGGCGACGTCGACGAGCTACTCAGACGTGACGGATGGAATCTGAGAACCGGGTGGACGCGCGACGAGATAGAGAGCTGAGGGCGGGGCCGATGGTGCGACACCGGACAAGCATTTGGCACGAGTTCGACAGATAGGGGCCCGGACCAGTGAGCTGTTCTCATGGCCAGTCTGGGCGGCCGCTCGCCTCGCTTGTGAAGCCTGCGCGTAGCGACTGGTTCGAGTAGGTGAGCATCTTGGTCTTGCCATCCATCCGTTCGAGTCGTGATCTCGAAGCAGCGCTCACGCCGCCGAGTGCAGGCAAACGCGTGTCCGCTTATTATCTGGGTTGGCTGATCTACTTGGTTGGGCTTTCACATCGGCGAGTCGCCCAAGTCCTCAACTCCGATCTACCACCCAACCCGCAACGGCGAACTCACCCCCAGTCAGCTTGACTCGCCGGTCCAGTCGAAGTGTTTGGTGGCAGTGTGTATGGATCGTTGTCCCATCCGGTGAGGCGCAGCTCGATTTGTGCGCCGCTGGTGGTCACGATGGTGAGGTGCTCACCGATCAGACCGCTCAGGACGTAGCTCAGCTGTCCGGTGAAGATGATCTGGTCGGGTTGGTCGTGTGGCAACGGTCTACTCCAGGGTGGTGAGATCTGCTGGCTGTGCGGCCGCGGGAGCCGCGGGATGGTTGTGTGCTGGCTGCTATCTGTTGAGCGAAGGCGAAGCCGAGTGGAGTCCAGCTCCCGGCCGTGTTGCTGATCTTGATTCGTTCGGCTGAGCTGCTCAGGTGCCCGTTGGCGAGAGCTATGAGGTTCTCGGCTATCTGATTGATGCTCATGCCAGCGATCGGGACGAGGCCGAACTCGGTGAGGCCGTCGGCTATGACGTTTGCGATTGCGGCAGTGAGGGTGGTTTTCAAATGGGCGAAGGCCGAATCCGGACTGCTTTGGGTGCTGGAGGTCAGCGCTTGGAGGTAGAGCTGGCCGTTCTCGGTGAGGCCCCAGGCTTCGATCTTGTCGACCGCTTGCTGGATTGTGGTGGCGAGGTGTGCTGTCAGCTCTTCCTCGGTCGCGTGGGCTCCGTCGGTCATTGCCCAATTCCATGCGCCAAAGCGCCGCCGATGAGCCCGACAGTGATGATGGGGGCGAGCGGGACCTGATGCCTCAGCCCATGACCCTTTGCGATCGCTGCGCCGCTTACCAGCAGCGCAGCAGCTGCGATTACGACCATCGTGGTGATGCTCGGGTTACGGCCTAGCCAAGTGACCGTTGCCGCGACTGGAGCCACAAGCTTGACGTCGCCCATTCCGATGGCGTTGGTGGCAAAGTTGATTGCCAACAAGCCAACAGCCATGGCCAGGCCGACAGCTATGGCCTTGACGGCGCTACCCAGCTCGCTTGTCAGAGCCCCGAGCAGAAGTAGCCACAGAACGGTGCCAGCGGCGAGAGGCCCAGTGAGGCGGTTCGGGATTCGGTGCTGGTGGTAATCAATCCAGCTGATGGAGACACAGCTTGCGACGACGGCGGTCAGGCCTCCGTATTTGATGAGTTCAACAAGCATGTCGTCTCGGTGAGGTTTGAGGATGACCACCTTCATCTATTGAAAGGGCCATCTTGCGAAGTCGGTGTTGCATCTGGTGCAGGGATTTCTGTGAGAACAGCGAGATACCCGCCGAATGCACTGTCCGAGTGTGCACCGGCGGGCGACTCGCCATGAGGAGGATCAGGTCGCGGTTGCTGCGAGGTCGCTTGGGCGTACGTAGCAAACGGTTAGATCGGGTCGCTCGACTGCAGCTCGGAACAGCTCTGGTCGCACAGTGTGGAACAGGCTGGTTGAGAATGCAGCGGCGTCTTCGCCGAGGCGATCGCCGCCGTAGGCCACGGGAAGAAGGCCAGTCATGGGCGCATGAGCCTGGATCGCGTAGCGGAAGAAGTGGAAGAGGCTGATCACGCTCATCTTTGGGAGCACGATGACGTTGGAAGCCGGGTTGTACAAGCCGAATCCGTCGCCGCCGAGTGGCGTCTCTGGGCGGATCAGCACCTGAGGTGCTTCGATCCCGAAGCAGGTTGCAGCTGCGTTCGCCCACTTCTGCGCTTTGGCCTGTTTTGCCTCAGCATCGCCACGCCATGCGTATGACGTGAAGAGAGCATCGGTGGCCGTCACGAGTGCTGGTGGGAAGGTGGTGATTCGTAGGTGGTGTGGGCCGAAGCCCGGTGTGGTTTCCATTGTTGCCTCCATGGCTAGTGTTTGACTATCTATGATTCAGTATACGTATACGGTGTGACAATCGTCAAACGGTGACGAATTCCAGGGGGCACCAGACCACCTCAGCGCTCTGACCATTGCGGCGATACGACACGCCAAGCCCTACTACTTCAGATCCAATCGTGACGGCGGCCACGACTTCTCCGTTGCCGTGCAGATCGCCTTGCACGAGCGCGTCGGTTCGCACGCGTGTGTCATACCAATCGGCGATAGTTGCCGGTCTGCGATCCACGATTGCTGAGCCCGAGGCGATCGCTGTATCGAACTCGGCAAGGCGGCCGCACTTGTCTGCGCTTTGGCGCAAGCTGGCGGCCATCGAGGTCCAACGTTCAGAGCGATCCTCTGCTGTTGTTTGCAGGCCAGCATCAAACTGGGCTGCATGGACCTCGGCAAGGCCAGGGACTTGGCCGGCGTACCAGTCATGCACCTTGGTGCGAGCTGCCCACGAGATCGTGGTGTCGCGCCTGTCGAAGTCCGCACGCGTGTAGCAGCCGGATGTGGTTTTCCATTCCCCCTGTTGTTCAGCAAACGTTGCGTGTGCAGATATTTCGACGCCGTTGACCTTCAGCATTGGGTGGAATCGGCCTACGTTGCCGCCGTATCGGACTTGCCGCCGACCACGTCCGTCGTATCCGAACGTGACGGCGACAGGCTCTAACGCCACGAGGCGGGTGCCGGTGGGCAGCACCGTGACAGTGGTGGTCATTGAGCCTGGACCGCTAGTTCGTGTGCAACAGCTGAAAGCAGCTCATCGTCATTGGACTGGTCATCACACCAACTGGCGATGGCTGTTGCTAAAGCCGCTGCGAAGTCATCACCACTTTCCACGTGGAGCGCTTCGAGTGATCTCTCAAAGTCGAGGGTTGAGAACGTCATTCCGGTGTCCTTCTTCTAAATTGTCACACCGTATACGTATACTAATTCACATGTTAAGCAATCTAGAAGAGAACAACGTGGAAGCAGAACTGATCAAGGAGCTTGAGACTCTCAGCCAATGGCCAGAGTCAGCGCTCGATGCATGGCTGGAACACCGAGACCCGATCTCTCGCTCGAACGGTGAGAGCGACGCCGACTACAGGGGTCTCTGTCTCGAAGCCTGGACTGCATCAGGAGCACGAGCCGAAGCAGAGGAGGAAGCGGCCGGGCAAGCGGCCCTAGTCGCCCGGCGTGTGCTGGCCCGGCTCAATGTCGACGGTGCTACAAGCACCCCGGCATTCTCGATAGATCACGCAGCGCTGCAGCGCTGGTGGACGCACGAGGTTGACGTAGGCGTGACGGTGATTGGTGAGGTCTACCGCGACACCGTCCGGGCCGTCGAAGACTTCGTTCATGGCAGTTGCTGTTTGAAGGGCAAACACACTTCTGTCGGTCTAGAAGTGCATGCCACCAGCGAAGATGGCGTTGTTGATGGCTTCGTTCTGGCCATCTATGACGCCCATTGGCCACGCGGCCCTTTCCGTCTCTCTGTGGCCAGTGGCCACATTGCGGCCAACGAACTCGATCCTGAGGTTATGCCAGCCGAGTTTGCTCAGGCGATCGTCGATATTGCTAACAGTCTGTGCGCCGCTGCGACATCGCTTCGGGTGACGCCATGACGGTTACCGATGCAGACCCAACCCTCGACGAAATCAACGCAGTGTTGCGACACAGGCTCAGCTGGGAAGCTATGTCGGCCGAACAAGCCTCACGCCCGCTAGAGATCACTCCCGAACAGGTGCTGCAGCTCGTGCGCCGATTGGGATGGCATCCAACGCCAACCGTTGACGAGTGCGTCGACGAGTCCGGCAAGTTCTATTGCCCAAAGTGCGGCCACGACCGCATCGAGCACGTCGCTGAAGGCCCGTGTGATCTACGAGACGTGAACGGCTTGACCAGCCAAGGCCTGGTTGAGATCGTCGACACTTTCAAGGGATGTGGCAGCGAGGGTGACTGGTGGCTGCAATGTCGCCATTGTGTGTTCGAGTTCAACCTGCGCACAGACCTTGAAGTCGAATGGCGCTAGGCGTGTCGGACTAACGGCTCTTTCTTGCGGCGGCGTCTCTAATCTCATCGGGCGTCACTTCGAAAAACTCGGCAAGAAGGTCGACCTGGTCGTCGGTCATCTTCGCGTCACCATTCTCGATGTTGGTGTACGACGTAGCGCTCTTAAAGCCGAGATGGCTCGCCGCCTCACCTTGGGTCCTATTCGCCAGGTCTCGAAGGTCGCGCAGCGTCATCTTCTTGATCCTAAGCAGATCGCGTTTCTCTACGCCAAGAGCTTCAGCAAACCGTGCCAGCAGCGTCGGCCCGACCCTGCGGCGGCCCTTCTCAAAGTTCACGTAGTTCGGACGTGCAAGGCCAACCAGCTCCGCAAACTCTTCCTGGTTCAGACCAGTCTGCTCACGGAGCCGCTTGAGGGCAGCGTGGTTAAACCCACGCACGGTTCTTCCTAAGTTCGGTTTTGGGCGAGTGCTGGCGATGAGAATAAGTATACGTATGCCCTTGGCCACGGCCGTGGACCGTGCACGGTCTATGCATTGGATTCAGCTATCGAGGCAATTCCTGCAGCGTCGATCGACGCAATCAACGTTTGCTCATCGGTGGGGTCGAGCCAGATCAGGTTGGAGTCAGCGTCGCCGCCTGGTGGACGACCAATGGGCCGGTCGACCTCGCCGTCAGGCTGGTAGTAGCTGGTCACCAATACCAGGGGCACTTCTGATCGCCACATGCCGACACGCGGCTGAGTATGACGATCACCAAGCAGGATCTCGGCCTCTCGATCGGTGAGCTTGTAGCCCACGGCGGCGGCGACGATCTCTGCCTGCAGCTCCACCTGAATCCGGACTGCGTACAGCAGTCGCATTTCATCAGCCTTCTCGCTCGAGGCAGCATCGGCGTAACCACCGATGAGGGCTTCAACGAGTTCGGTCCAGGTGTCGGCGTATGCGCGCTTGGAGGCGCCATCAAAGACCATCTCGAAGCGGTACGGCGTGTCGTCATCGTGTGATGGAATCGCCAACGGTTGATCGCCTCGTGGGTTCGACACGACGATCATGACGCCGCCGCCATGAACACATCGGCGAACCAGTCGCCAGACTCGATCGGCTGCAGCCGCTGCAGATCAACCAGGTCACCAGCGAAGTAGACCCATGCCGTCACCGGTTCTCCGGTGTCGGTGGTTACCTCGGTGAGGATTCGGTCGTAGTGGTTGTGAGCGTCAGGACCTTGGTAGCCCTCTAGCTGGTCGAGACGGGCCAATGTTGTCTGGTAGTCGTCGACCCAGATCAGGTCTCCGGTGACAGCACCCACTCCCCTTCTGGTCACGTACGGAAATCCGGGCCCGGCAAACATGGCTGCGCCTTTGAGGCTTGCTCGGCATTCGTAGCTACTTACCGCCGCCAGGAGGCACCGGTAGTTGTGCTCCCCCGGCCGCAGCGTTCCGTACACGAAGATCGGATAGGTCGCGCTCGCGTCGTCGCAAGTGGTTTCGATGAGTTGGCCGGAGAGAAGGTCGAACTCCCACGGACGGTTCGAATCAGCGCTCTGCAAGGTCACCCAGGCGGTGTCACAGTCGACGTCGACGAACGCTTCGACAAGTTCGCCGTCGATCGAACCCGGCGGGTTGTGTGCGTGTGGATAGTCGGCAATTGACATTGTGGTGGTCATCGGCAGATCTCCTCCAGGTAGCCGACGACGTCGTCGGGGTCGATTTCGTTCTCAGCTATCAACAGCACGAGGCAGCGGACACAGGTGATTCCTGTGTCCGCTTCAGCTACTGCCGTCTCGTGGGCTCGGGCATTGAATCGTTCGCACCGCGGTTCGCCGATGCGGTTCATTGCGTGCCGGTCGTTGTCGGCGTTGGTGTCCATGACGGCAATGCTCGAGCTGCTCGGTCGCAGTCCAACCGTCGTGTTATTCGTGATTGCCGTCATTGGCTTCTCCCTACTTGAATACTGACTATGTGATTCAGTATACGTATATTGTGCCGCATTTCAAGTTTTGCTCTATCGAGATCGTTGCCAGCGGGTAACTCCAAACAGCGCTGCCGCCTGGCGTTTGTTGCTTTCTCGCCAAAAGACGTTGTCCATCAGCTGTCGAAAAGAACGCGTGTCGTCTTTCCATTCCTGACCGCTAAGGCGTTCACCTCGGCGCAGGCGGGCGTTGGCCTGGCGGTGTGTCCCAACTGCTTCAGCGTTACCCGTCTGGGCTTGCCGGCCGAAGGCGGCGTCGGTCAGTCCCAGACTCAGGTTGATCTGTGTTTGGATGACTCCTGGATCCAGGCTTGCATCCCACATTCGGAACTCAACATGGTCGGTCGAGGACCCTTCGACTGAGCCGAAGTTGATGCCAAGTTCATGGGCTCCTTGAAATCGTTGGACGTCGCCGATTGATTGATAGCCCGACGATGGTGCTCGATTTGGGCTGCACCATGACAGGCCACGGTGTGCTGGTCGGTCTGGGTTGTGGGAGAGCCGATACAGCGTGTCCTCGTGCTCGCCGGCCATTGCAAGTAGTCGGTTGTGGTTTTCAACGGTGTGGTCATAGTCGTCGCAGCTCACGTGCACGTGTCCGCCGGTGCGTGCAGTAGCTCGGCCGCCGTGGCGTTTGACGATCTCACAGACCTGGGAGAGTTCTTCCCAGCTTTGAGGTTCGTCATGAAGCACTGGTGAAACGATCTCTCCGGACACGGTCGAGTCCCGCTCGAAGCTCCAGTTTCGATAGCCGGACCTGCGGGCGGTGCCGTACGAAGTTTGCTGGCTCGAGCTGGTCAGCCCAGCTTCGTGCAAGTCATGGCCAATCGCTCGAAGCGCTGCGGATTGGTTGGGGACGCCGTCGAGGTCAAACTCGATTTCGACGCCGAATCCGCGGCCGCCGTTGCGTGCACCTAGCCCGCCGGTGGCGTTTTCTCGGACGAAGGGCACAGGTGCTTCGCCGGCAGCTTTGCGGGCTCGTGCGGCGTCGTATTCGTCCTGGAAGTTGTCGTAGTTGTCGTCATCGGACCATGCGGGGCCATCTGGTTCCGGCCGTGGCTCGCGGCTACGTGAAGTTGCTTTGGTTGTCGCTGCAGCTTGGAGACGTT
>ENA-ORXT01005860-ORXT01005860.1-marine-metagenome-genome-assembly--contig:-NODE-5860-length-11792-cov-3.785830_pt1 | contig 11792 bp, 7 predicted proteins | sample MGYA00237868_ERZ511482 | MGnify/ENA metagenome assembly ERZ511482 | reverse complement strand
CCCGAATCCTTCATCCCCTTCCCCTTCCCCCTCAAAACTCCCGCCGTACGTCAACCACTCCCCTTCCACTTCGATCAGCTGCACCACGCCCGTCCACTCCATGGTGTGGGTCCGGCCGTCGTGGTCGGTGGCCTCGAAGGCAAGCTGGGCGAACTGGTAGGTGAAGCCGTCCCGCTCTTGTACCGGGCCGGGCGCGAAACTGAGCGGCCGGACGGCCGCCCAGCGGGCGCGCCAGGCTTCGACGTGGGCCATACCGAGGGCGCGGGGCACAACACCGCCGTGCAGCCGCATTTTATGGTGGAAGAGCGCTTCCGGCAGCGGCACGTTCAGCGAAAGCAGGGCCATAAGAAAGGCTTCGGCGGCCAGCACGGTGTCGGGCGGTGCGGCCAGCTCGGGGTTCACCATTTCCAGCGGCACGAAGGCCGGCATCAGTGGTTTGGGCGCGGGAATTTCGTGCGCGAGCAGGTCGGTGACCAGCAGGCGGTAAAGCCGCGTGGGCGGCAGGTGATACGGCGGATCGCAGTGTACGTGCTTTTCCTGGAGTGCCATCAGTAGTTTGCCTACTTCGTCCGCCGCCGCGTCCTCGCTCTTCAGGCTGTCGGGGTCGGCGAGGGAGTGATCGGGGATCAGGCTGCCGATGGTCACTTTACCCCCGGGTTCACCGGAGTGAAAAGCACGGATCTGATCATGGAACAAGGCTTGCAGCTCCGGTGGCATATCGTTGGAGGTCCAGCTGGTGCTCCCCATTTCGGCGTCGAACAGGGCCGAGCGGATCTGGGTATCCGCGTCACCGGGCTGCTCCGGCCGGCGGGCTTCCCGGTCGAGGCGGAAAAGCGCGCGAAACAGGTCGGTGGCCATTACCTCGCGGCTATCCCGCACCATGTGTTGTTCTCCACGAAAACGCAAAAGACCGTAAAAGCCGAGCGAGCGGTTAAAAAAGCGGACGTTGAATGATCGCTGGACCTGCGATTCGGGTGTGCCGTAATTGCCTGGGCCGAAACTTGACGTCAGCATGGGAAACGCCCGCAGCATCGCCTCTCCGTAGTGACGTGTCGGCTTCCAGTCCTTCCCGTCGCTGAGTAACAGCACGAGTACGAAGCCGAAAAGGTGCTGTAGCGCGCCATCGTCTTCGTACCCGTCGAAATAGCCGAGGTTGAAGTCTTTGAAGTGCGTCAGGAAAAGTTGTTCGAGTAGTGCCTGCCGGGGGCCGGCGAGGGCTTTTTTGCCCTTGACCGTGAGGCTCAGTTTACCGTGGCGCTTCTTGGTCCACCCCAGAATATTGAGGGTGTGTTTGAGCGTTACGGCGAAGTAAACGTCGTCTTCGGAACTGACTTTGGAAATCCCCTCGTCGAGGTCCCACTGCGCGATCCGGCCGGTGGCGTACCACTCCTTGACCATTTTACCGGGCAGGTTGCCGATCTTGGTCAGCTTGATTTCCTTTTCCGCCAGTTGCTCCATCAGGCCAACGGCGAAGGTTAGCAGCGGTACCTGGTCGAGAACCTCCTCGGCGATGCCCTCCCGCCACCGCACGACGCAACCTGCCTCCAAAGGATGGTGATTCAGCCAGTGTACCTGGCTGGGACTCAGGCCATAAAAATCCGGGTCGCCACCGTGGTTTTGCGATTCGGTAAGGGCGCGGAGTTGACGGTTCAGTTCGTTCTTTTCTTCTTCGGACATGGTGAGTGTTATGTGGGCGGAGGAACGCGGGTGCGGAGGATTGGGCAAAAACACGTCGGTCTTCGGTTACCGACGGATGGGGTAACTTACGGAACGCCGGTGATTCGCCCACCCCGTTTCCTGAAAACCTTCTCATCGCACCCGCGTCCCCGCCCAAAAATACGTTTACTCCTTTACAAACCGCCGCCCCGTTACGCCCCCACCACCGTCGGGGTACACCAGTGCGTAATACAGCCCCGACGGTAAAGTGCCCGTTGCCACCCTACCCTCCCCGATCCGGGGAAGTTGGCGTCGCAGCGCCAGTCGCCCGTCCGCCGAAAGGATGTCGACGCGGCCGGGAACCATCATCGTGCCGCTTAGCCGCAATTCGTCGCCCACCGGATTGGGGAACAGCCGCAGCCGGTCCGCGTCGCCGGAGCAACTCACGTCTACCGTCCGCACGCCGAGGTTGCTGGTCAGCCCGTCACTATCCACCCACTCGATGCGGTAGGCGTAGCTGCCCGCCGGGAGATCCGTCTCCGAAAAAACGTACGCGCCGCCGCCCGTGCCGTCCGCCGCCGAGACCTGGCCCACCGATCGGAAGTTTCCGCCCGAGCTACCGCTCCGGCTAACAACGAAATGGCCATTGTCGTCCTCCGCCGCCGACCAGCGAACGGTCGCCCGGCAGTCCGCCGCGTCCGCGCCGTAGTCGCCCCAGTCTACCGCCAGCACGGTTTCACAGCCCACGTCCATCATGTTGCGGAGCACCGCGCTGTACTTCGGGGCATAGATCTGGTTGGTGTCCTGGTCCATCGTTTCCAGGATGCCCCAGCTACCAAATTGCGCGCTGCGCGGCGCCACGAAACTGAAGTGCATCAGCAGCAGCGGGTCGTCTCCGCTTTGCAGGCCGCGGATGTTGCGCATCCACTCATTATAGAGGTCGTACATGCGCGGCGAGCGTTGCACTTCCAGCAGGGCGGGAGCGTAGGTCGGCATCGCGCCGAAGGGATTCGGCGTCAGGTGCTGCCCCCCTTCGTAAAAGACCAGCGGCAGGCCGAGGGGGTCGGCCACCTCCGTTTTCTGCTCTTCTAGGTAGACGAAACTTTGGGCGAGGCCGGTCTCGGCGCGGTCAGCCACGTCGTCCACCGTAGCGGCCGCGCCGAGGGCGTCGAGTTCCGCTTCGCCCTCTTCGGTGAAGCCGAAATACCAGGTCGGCGTGACGGCGTCAAAGCTGCCCGGCGTCATGTTATTCACGATCCGTTGGCTGACGTCCACCCACGAAAGCTGGGTACCGACGACCCGCGTGATGCGGTCCGTTTGTCCGTCGAAGGCGGTGGTGAAGCCGTCCATACAACGCTGGATGTACGGCACGAGGCCCTCCGGCCAGCTGGTGCCCGTTTGCTCGCAGCCGTAGAAATTGAGCCACTGGGCCTGCCCGAAGATCCAGTTCCACAGCTCGTTGCTGTATTCGACGTAGAGGTGGCGCTCCGGCTCCAGGTTGTCGCGCATGTAAGCGGCGAGGCCGGCGATGTAATCGGAGCTCGCGCGGTGGGGCACGCAGAGCCAGCCGTCGAGGTCGTAGTCGTTGAGCAGTTTGACCATCATTTCGTAGGGCACGCCCTTCTCGTAAGCCCAGGTGTAGTGGTCCATCCGCGAGCGGTCTTCCCAGTCGAACTCGGTAGGGTTTTGCCAGCCTTCGCCGCGCGCCTGCCCCCAGTTGTTCGTCTGCCCCCAATCCATAAAGCGGACGGTCTCGAAGGGCTGGAGTTTATCGAGCCAGGTGGGGTTGAAGGGCTGATCTTCGTAGGTTGCCTCGTGGCCGGGCATGATCAGGCGGATGTTGTGGATGGGGTCGTTGACGTCGGAAGTGACGATGGCGATCTCCACCACGCCCTCCGGCTGGGGCGTCAGGTCGAACGTTATCCGGTTGTCGCCGGCGGGCGTCAGGCCCGTAAAACTACCGAACAGGCGGAGCTGCCCCGTGCCTTCCCAAAGCACGACATATTCTCCGGCGGGCCAGCCGGCGGTGCGGCCCCAGATGGTGACGATCTCCTGCGGGAAATCCGATTCGGGAATGGTCTGCGGCGCGTGGGTCGGGTAGCCGTCGGGGCGGTAAGCGAGGTTGGTCGCCTGGTCGCTGTTGAAACCGGCGCTGGGGTTACCGACGTCCTTGGTGTACCACTCCCGGGCGTTGTGCATGAGATTGACGAAAGGCAGCTCGGTGCCGAAATCGGCCATGCCGGCGAGGTTGGTACCGATGTCGAGCCGGCAGTTGTCGTCGGTTTGGGCGGCGAGGAATAAGGGGAGAAGGGTGGAAAGAAATAAAGGGAGGCGGAAAAAAAGGCGGAATGGGGGGCGATTTTTCATGGTGGTATGGGATTGACCTGCTCAAGGTAAGGTTTTTATGGATTTCAGGGCTCCGGTTTAACCGGACGCTCAACCCTGCTGGGGGAATTACGTTTTGAGAAACGCCCACGCGCTATCTTGCCCAGCCACCATCAGCCGGCCCCCATGCTCCGTACTTTCTTTCTTCTTCTGCTCTGCTTCGCGACTGTTTTTGCCTTCGGTCAATCCATTGACCCCGGCGGCCCCTATCACCTGTCCCTCAAACGGGAACTGCCCTTCGCGGGCCTCGGCGCGTTGTCCATCGGCCTGGGCACTTACCTGCAGAACCGGCTGGACGAGCCGCTGCTCGCCGAGCTGGCGATTACGGAGTACGGGCAGATCAACGGTTTCGACCGGCTGGGCTCCAACTTCGAAATGGGCAACTCCCGCAAGCTGAGCGACCTGGCGCTGAACGGCAGTTCCGCCCTTCCGCTGTTGCTCCTGCTACCGCGCGATACCCGGCGGACGTTCGGCAAGATTGCGCTGCTGTACGCCGAAACAATGGCGATCGCGGGCGGGCTGACCAACGTCACCAAGGCGAGTTTCGCCCGCCCCCGCCCTTACGTCTACGGCCCGGAATGGACGCCGGACCGCCGGTTAAAATCGGGCGACCGGGCGTCTTTCCTTTCCGGCCACACGACGCTGTCGGCCACCGGCGCGTGGTTCTTCGCCCGCGTCTTCGCCGATTACCACCCGGACAGCCGCCTGAGACCTTACGTCTGGGGGCTGGCGGCCACGCTGCCGGCACTGACGGGCTACCTGCGGGTCCGCGCCGGACGGCACTACCCGACGGACGTGATCGCGGGCTATGCGCTGGGGGCGACGGTGGGGTATTTGGTGCCGGCGTTGCATCGGAAGGAGATGATGCCGAAGGGGTTGAGGGTTAATGGCGGCATCTCGGGCGTTGTGCTGAATTATCGGTTTTGAGGGCGGGGCCGCGGGTGCAAGGAAATGGGCTTGAAAAACGAGGTTCTTCCCCCAAATCCACGGCACCCGCGCCCCCGCCCATAAAAAACCACCCCAAACCGTAACGCCCCGCCCCGTCCGCGCATAAATCACCGAACCAAACCCGGTATCCCCATGCGCTTTCTCTATCTTTTCCTATCCTTATTCGCCGTCACGCCCCTCTTCGCCCAACTTACCGTAAAGGGGAACGCGACGACCCTTACCGTCAGCGGCGAAGCCGCCGTTGAAGCCGGCGAAGTCTCCATTGATGGCGGAGCCACCGTCGATATGACGGGGGACCGGAGCGCACTGAACGCAACGGCGGTTACCGTCGGCGTGGGCAGTCGCCTCAACATGACCGGCCGGGCCGCTTACCTGGAAGTTGATAATACGATCATCATCGACGAAGACGGCACGCTGAACGCCCCGGCGCAAAATCCGCAGATCCAGACGGGTAACGTCCGGATGCTGGATGGTTCCCGCTTCCACGCGCCTTCTTTCGAGGGGGAGGTATTCGTCTACGAAGACTTCCGGATGGCCAACGGCAGCACCTTCACCGCCGGCGGCTATGTGGAACTCAGCGACATTAATTGGGACGGCGAGGTGATCTTCCTCATCGGCGGCGATGCGGAAACCGGCCTTAATTCTTTCGTACTAGCTCAGGAAGAGATCCGGATTAACGGTCAGATCACCACGCAGCTCGTGGACGGCTACGCGCCCACCTCCGAGCAAACCTACCGCCTGATCGAGCTGGACGACCAGTTCACCGAGGCCGGTTTCACCACCACCGCGCCGAGCAACGAGTGGACCTACGACATCGAGCAGAACTACGTCGATGTACTGTACGCCGAAGGCGCGCTGCCGCTCGAATGGCTCAGCTTTACCGGCCAGTGGCGCGGGAAGACCAGCCAATTGAACTGGGCCACGGCCAATGAGGTCAACACCCGCCATTTTGATGTGGAACGCCAGGACCCCGCCGGTAACTGGACCGCCATCGGGCAAGTCGCCGCCGCCGGCACCTCCCCCACCCCCAATTCCTACGAATTCCTGGATGCCGACCCCGGCCCCACCAACCCCATCCTCTACCGCCTGCGGCAGGTCGACCTCGACGGCACCTTCGCCTACTCCGACATCGTCGCGCTGACCCGCGCGGTCGACCCGGACGCGGTCAACGTCTACCCCAACCCGGCCCGCGACCATATTTTCGTGGAGGGCCTGACGCCAGGCCCCTTCCGCATCACGGACGCGGCCGGGCGCGAAATTGCCAATGGTATGGCGGGCGATGCGGCACGGGTACGGATTGCGCTGCCGGCGGGGTTGCCGGTGGGGACGTATGTGATTCGGCGGGATGGTGGTGAGGGGCGACGGTTTGTGGTGGTGCGGTAGGGTGTAGAAAGCGTTCAGACCAGGGTGAAGTCGTCGCCCCGATCGGTGACGGTCGCCGCGGGCCCAGCCGCGGGTGGTGCACAACCCACCCCTGCGCTCCCCCTCCGCGTCGAATCTGAGCACGCGCCCGCCCGATGCCGCGCGGCTCATCCCGTTACGCCATGCACCTACTGATTCGGGCCCCGTCCTTGCTCCTCCAAATTGCATTGCACCCGCGTCCGCGCCCGTATAAACACGGAAGCCCGCCCCACAAAGGGACAGGCTTCCATTAAAGGTAAAAGTGTATTCAACAATCAGCTTTCCGTAAAGCCGTTTTTAGCAATGCTGTCTACGGGGCGGTCCAGCGTAATGGTTTCTACGTGCTCCAGCGTTTTAATATCGAGTACCTTAATATCGGTACGGCTGGGGCCGAGGATGTAGAGGTATTTATCGGAGGCGACCAGTACGGGGTCCGCCATATCCATCTGGTCCATTTCATCAACGGGGTTGAGGACTTCACCGGTTACCGGCTCCGGAATGTTGACCATTTCCACGGCGCGGTCAGCGATCATGACACCGGTGGTACTGTTGTAGACACGGACGTGGTTATCGTCAGTATGGACGATGTAGTACTCCCCGTTGAAATTGAGCATATCACCCACGATATCATCACCCTGATAAAGTGGCGTCATTTCCTTACTAACCGGATTAATGAGGAAAGAGCCGACGCTGCGGGCCCGACCAAAAAAGTTAGGCACATTGTCGTGCCCCTTCAGCGTACCGATCCAGAAGCCCCGTTCCGGGCTGAGACCGGCGGGATTGGGGATAAGGTCGATGTTGCCACCGTCGTCCACCAAAATAACGCCGTCCGTTGCACCAAAAACGCCGTAGGTGCCGTTAGCCGCATCACCGTGGATACCGCTGACTTCGACACCTCCGTTGTCGTCGATGAGCGTACCGTCGGCTTCCAGGAACTTGACCATCTGGGGCAAGCCACCGGGCTCTTCGTTGTTCTTGAAGGTCGTCACGAACTGCCCGTTGTTAAGTCGGAAACCAGCGCCGTGATGGGCAATGGTGGGGAAGTTCATCACCGTAGGCTCGTAGTTGGGCAACTCCAGCTGGGCCTCATTGATGTGGGTAATGGAACCATCACCGTCATTGAAGACGACGATGTGACCATCATTGCTGCCTACGTGGGTCGGTAGCGGAGCGTCAACGGTAATGTCTAACCAGCCCACTTCCTCCTGGTGCCCGTGGTCTACGTGATTGATAACGCCGGAATCAAAGAACCGTAGTTCGCTGTTCGCCCGGTCGGTAACGATGAGGTAGCGGCCGGAATTACTGGTGTAATAACGCCCCCCTTCGGGCAAGGGAGTGCTGACGGTACTGATTACCTGTTCGGTATTTGCCTGCAGTAGCTCAATCTCATTGCCGCGCAGCAGCGAAAGCCGAACCCAGTCACTTTCGAGTTCGCTGAAATCCTGGGGTTGCAGTTCGTCGGTTTCTTTTTCACAGGCGGTGAAGAAGAAAAGGGCCAGCAGTACCAGTCCTATTTGGGAGAATGAATTTTTCATCGTGTATTGATTGTTAAAGGTTACTGAAATGTTTTTACGGAGATATTTCCATTTTTATCTTCGGCCCACACGCGGAGGCGATCGGCTTCCGTCATGGCGCGAATGGCGGGTTCGTCGTTCAGCAATTCGGCCAGATCGATATTTTGGGCATCCGGGAGGGGCGCACCGGAATCGGCCCGGAACTGGTGGGGCCAGTTAGACTCCCCCCAGAGCCACTCGGCCTGAAAATCTCCTTCGCGTTGGGGGCTGCTCGGGTCGGGCGTGATGACCGAAACCCACAGGAAAACAATGTCCGAAGATGCTTCATGCCCTTCGTTGTGTTGTACCGTGCCGTTGACGGTCCCGTTTACGCGGTCAACGTCGGTCATCCGTACCCGTGGGGCGTAGTGCCGCTGTAAGTTGATGGTGGTATGGTAGGTAGAATTGTCGTTGTAAGAGGTTTCGTTACCGCTCACGTCTACCGCCCGGATGGAAAAGTGGTAAGGCCCCGCCAGCGGCAACATCTCTTCAGGCACTAAAGGGTTTCGTTCATCCAAAAAGATGGTCGGGTCAGCATCCCCCCGGCTCTCAAAGTAAAAAGGGTCCGTGAGGTCCTCATTGAGAATGGTATGGCGGTACCGGAAAAGGATGAAATCATTGTTGACGGAACGACCGTGGACGTGGCCGTCGAATCCGTTGTGGGATTCCAGCACGATCTCGGAAATGCCCTTATCATCAGCCACCGAAAACGACAGGGGGATACTGCTCGCATCGGCGGAAATGTCACTGAAATGCGTGGGAGCAATGGCAGTGGCGGCAGCGGCAAAACTGATGGTCGGTGCCGCCAGGTCAAGGTCTTCTTCCGAAGAATCGAGGCAAGCCCCACAAACGAACAGGGCAAGAACACTCAGGCTCAAATAATACTTCATACGGGTTAATGCTCTAATGCAACTTGATTGCAAATATAAACACCAAATCCGTTAACGCAACTTGGTTGCGCGTTATTTTTTTGGAATTATCGGGACTTTCAGAGACACCACCAAATTACGCCCCTGCTCGGGCAGGTTGATCAGTCGGTAACGGCTGATGTGATTGAAGTAAGCGACGTTGAAGGCGTTGTGCAGGCTGACCCGGAGACGAAAGTCTCGCCCGCCCAGGGAAAGTCGGGTGCCAAAGTCCGCGTCAAGAACGAAAGCTCCGGGCGTGGTCAGCTCGTTGCGGTCCACCCGGTTTTGAGTAAGGGTGGTTTCAGCACCTACGGAGAGGTAGGTGTCGTTGAATACGGAAGACTCACGGGCAATCCCGCGGAATTCCAATTCGGCCTGAAAAGCAGCGGCGGGGGTCAGCGGCAACGGTAGTCCGGTATTCAGGTTGAGGTTTTGTACGAATTCCCCGACGGCGGTGGCTTTGAGGGTTTCGGACACTTCGTAGCCTACGGTGAGCTCGGCCCCGTTGAACAGCGCGTCGTCCTGGCGGTATTGCCACAAACTACCCCCGGCGGGGAGGTTGGAAAAACGGCCACTGGGTGAGAGGTAGATATAGCGTTGGTAAAAGGCGTAGAAGGCGGAGGCTTCCACCCGCAAGCCTTCTCCCCGGTAGAGGTAGGTCAGGTCTACCTGATAACCGCGCTCCACATCCAGGTCGGCATCTCCCTTTTCGTGGCGAAAGTTGCCGTGGTGAACGCCGTTGCTGGCCAGCTCGATGACGGTCGGTATCCGAAAGCTGTTACCGAGGTTAAGCTTGAAGTTGTGCCGCTCGCCGGGGAGGAAGGACAGGCCGGCGGCCCCACTGAGATTTTCGAAGCCGCGGGTGAAGGCGGGCGTTCGTTCGGCTGCTTCGCCGGTTGGCAGCAGTGTCCCCTGATCGTAAATCGGTTGTAGGTGCCGGCGGATGCGGTGGTCCCCCCGGTCGTAACGCAGGCCCGCGTTGACAATCCAGCGGTTGTTAAAGTTCCAAACGTGGTAGTTGAAAACTCCTAGCTGAGTAGAGCGGTAGTCAGGAAGCAGGAATTCAAAACCATCACGGCGATTTTCACCGTGTTGCAGCTGGGCGCCGATGAGGATCTCATAGTTATCCCGTATCTCCATCCGGTAGCGGGCGTTGGCGGTGTAAGTGGCCAGCGCAAGGCCCAGGGCCAAATCGCTGCTCACTACGGATGCGTCGATGCCGTGCGCGCCGGGGAAGGATAGTTCCTCACGGCGGTTCCACTGCGCGCCAAGATCCACCTCGAGCGTGTTTCGCCCCAGGTCGAAGCGGTTGTTGTTCACCAGCATGAGATGACGGTTACGCTGGCGGGGAAAGTCGATGTCCCGGTGCCGCCCCTGGTGACGGAGGTTATAGCTTCGGGGAATGCCGATCGCCCCGGTGAAGATTCCCGCCTCCTGGTTGAAGGCGCTGAAGCGGACGGTCGAGCGGTGGCGTTCCGTTTCCCGGCCCACGAGTACGCTGTAGTGTAGCTCCCGGCCCGCGGTGTTCTTCAGGCGATTATCGAAGATCGGGAGATTGAAACCGGCGTAAGTGAATTCATCCGCCGGTACGGTATAATCACCGTAATCCTGGTGGGTTACCCTGGCACTGTATATCCAGGCTTGCCGGCGGCCCTTCAGGTCCACGGAGTTGGAAAAGGCGTGGTTATTCGACTGGTAGCCGCTGGTCCAGTGCAGGGTAGTACCGTCTTCGGAGCCAAACCGTTGCGGAAGAATGTTGATCACCCCCCCGAGGCCATCTGATCCGTAAAGCAGAGAAGCAGGGCCTTTGATAACCTCCACGGCAGCCACGTCGAAGGGGTCTACTTCCAGCCCGTGATCGGCCCCCCACTGTTGACCCTCCTGCTTGATTCCCCGGTTGTTAACCAAAATCCGGTTGAAACTCATACCCCGGATCACCGGTTTAGCGACACCGACACCCAGCTTCATCGTACTGACGCCCGCCAGGTCATCCAGCGCGCCCGCGAAGGTGCCGGTTTGCCGCCGTGCGATGAACTCATCGGTCAATACCTGTACGTGCCGGCTGCTTTTTAAAAGGCTGGACAAGGCTTCAGGGCGGTCCTTAACTTCTACCGTAGCCAGTTTGTACAAAGCCCGGCCGAGCACGACGCGGATTTGGCGGGGGTCCTCAAAAGCTTGTAAAGCCAGCCGTTTGGGCGCGAAGGAAAGGTGGCTGATCGTCAGGTGGCTGACCCCACCCCGTTCGCAGACAAGGCGAAAGGCCCCGGCCGCATCCGTGATGGCTGGCCCATCACCCCCTTCGGCTTCCACCACGGCCTGCACGATGGGAGCACCGGAAGCATCCAGTACGACCCCCGCAAATACCTGGCGGGAAGACTGGGCCAGGAGAAATTGGCTCGTGATCAGAAGGAAAAGAATCCAAAATGGCTTACGTTGATGCAACATAGTTGCAAATATAAAACAAGATTTTGGAAGGCCGATGGAAAAGACCGTAGGCTGCTTTCAATTTACAACTGCTTCAGAAAAGTAACCTTATTAATAAATTGAGCATCCCGCCGAACCGGTTCCAGGCTGTTTATCCGGGTTCTCGAAATCGTGGTAGTAGTTCCACGAAGACGCCGGGGTCGTACAGGAAACGCCCTTCCGTTGCGTAGCGGAGCAGGCCGCCCTGATTGGGTTCCACCCTGAAAAAATCGCCGGCAACCGGGGCGTTTTGCCAATCGGCCTCATCGAGAACACCGTCTATTTTAATGGCTGAACCAGCCCTTACCGCTTTCACCTCAACGGGTGTTTTAGGTGGGGGAAAATTGGCGGTTTCCTGCGCAAACGCGGTTACACCGGTCAGTAAAACGGCGAGGGTCAATAAACTATTCCTGATGCATAAAATCATTTGGCCAGTACTTGCAGTCCTTTAACAATCAAGCCCGGCAGTGCTGAAAGT
>ENA-ORXT01005859-ORXT01005859.1-marine-metagenome-genome-assembly--contig:-NODE-5859-length-11792-cov-7.617670_pt1 | contig 11792 bp, 10 predicted proteins | sample MGYA00237868_ERZ511482 | MGnify/ENA metagenome assembly ERZ511482 | reverse complement strand
AGAGCTAGTACATAAGTGCGCATCTATTTCTTCAATTGGTCAGATTTGTTGTTGACACAGGGGGAGTCCACATAAGTTTGGTACATTCTGTTCACCCTTAATAGTCAAATGCAATGCGCTTTGGCGTTAAACGTCGCTATAAACAGACGTTCCACATCAACCATTTTTATTATTCTAGTGCCAATTTTGATCGTCATATCACGTAGGTTATGGCGGAAATTTTAGTAGTCTCATGCATTATGCCAACGCCCTCAGACGAATCTATTCAACCCAGCTCACAAAGCCATCGATTACGAGCGCAATTGATCTCGGACCAAGTACTCGAACAAGCCTTTAGCTGGCTGTGTCGTCAACGCAAACACTGGCCAGCCGATGCCGATGTGTGGCACGTGCGTGCCCAATGGCACTCGGTTAAACAGACGCTGATACACGAACTGGGCAACGGCACCTATCGCTTCGACCCGATGGCCAGAATCACCAAAGCCAATGGAGAGACGCTGCATCTGTGGTGTGCAAGAGATGCCGTGGTGCTCAAAGCCATGGCCCTGGTGCTCGGCGATGTCTTGCCGCAATCTGCTCGTTGTACACATGTCAAAGGCCATGGCGGTGCAAAGGCGGCCGTAAGAGCGGTGGCTGAGGCGCTATCGGACAATCGCTTTGTTATACGCACGGATGTAAAACAATTCTGTGAAAGCATTGATCAGCATTTGCTGATAGAGGCGTTAGCTAAGGTCATTTCTGATCGCTTTGTATTGAACCTGTTGTGGCAAGTGATGCATCGCTCTGTGACATGGGGTGGTTTGTTCAAAGAATGCCAGCAGGGTATTTCCCGTGGTTGTCCACTGAGTCCGCTGTTATCTGGGTTCGTGTTGTATCAACTCGATAAGGCCATGGAGCGTACGGGTTTATTTTACGTTCGATTCATGGATGATTTCGTGATTCTGGCACCAACGCGCTGGCGGTGTCGACGGGCGACGAAACAGATCAATACCGAATTGGCCAACCTGAATTTAGAAAAACACCCCGACAAAACCTTTATTGGCCGTATCGAAAAAGGATTTGATTTTCTGGGCTATCACATCCATCCGGATGGACTGACGCTGGCTAAAGCGACAGTGGAACGATTTATTGAAAAGGCAACCCGGCTTTACGAGCAAGAGCCGCACTCAGGTGCGCTTGGGTTGTATGTGCGACGCTTTACTCAGTGGTGCTGCGCAGGGCTCGGTGTGAAGGTTAAGCCGCAATTGGACTGCGGCTTATCGCTTATTTCAAGAAGTAAGACACTTCTCGCCACCAGTTCGTTTCTTTCTACGCAGCACGCCGAAGGCGATTACTCCTGCGCCTAGTAAGGCAAGTGATGTGGGCTCCGGCACCGCAGCAGGTTGACCTGGCGAAAACACCCCGCTAGCACCTCCGGGGTTTGCTGCCGATGAGAACGTTGAGGTGCTGGCATCCCAATAGGTCTCTCCAACAAGAAAAACCGGGTGGCCCGCGGTCTCGCAGGGGCGCGTGCACAGTAAAATGTCATGAATGGAGCCGTCACTCAGCGATTCAAACTTACTTTGCGTAGTGAACGTATCGCCAGTCGCCGCAGAATTAACATATGTGACTGTACCATCGGTCCACGAAAACATCCAATCCAAGAACTCACTAGTCGGGTCGTTTAAGGTGAGGCCAAATTGACTATCATCAATGACTATAAAACCCGTAGCATTCCAGGAGTTATCAAAATTTGTCCCACTCCAAGCGTATTGGATGGGAACAGCGCTTGCTGTACTCGCGGCGGATAAGACTACCAATCCGATCGCCATCTTGAAAATACTTCTGAATCGCTTGTGCATTTGTTTCTCCAGTATTTAAATATTGGGACTGGTTCGTGCCAGTTTTTTATTTCACATGAATAAGCACATTCCATACCATTAATATTTTTTATATTTATCAACAGGATAGAAAAAATATATTTATCTAGCCCTTGAATGTGTAAAAAATATCGGCAATAACAGGAGCAGTAAAATGCAGGAAATCACCACATGCGTTGCTTACGCGGTAAATTATCAGGCGCGTGGGCAAGTGAATCAGATCTGACTGAAGGTGTTAACCGCAGACCAGTTTCTGAAGCTAGTTCGAAGTACGTGATGATACAAACCCTCGATCTGAGTCCGTTTTAAATGCTGTTTATCTTGGGTTACAGGAAAGGTAATCAACAACCGTTTGACCTCTACGTCTATCGTTTAATTCATGTGATTCGACTATCACAACGTCTTCTAAAATTGATTAAGTCGAAGTGAACACTTCCCGGTAAAATGTTCACTTTTTCGACATCAGCGCCAATTCCACAACCGCATACCTACGCCGTTTTGCCTCCCCAGCTGAGCCCGATATTGCTGTAAGGTGAACAAATGACTGGCGAACTTATGTGGACTCCTCCTGTGTCAACAACAAAATTGCAAAAATCGAAGAAATAGATGCGTACTTATGTACGAGCTCTCGATTGAGTTGCGAACTCAGGCTCTTTGATATTTACGCGGACGTGTTTTCAAATCTGTTCAACGAGCTCTAGGCTCTTTTTCGCTAACTGATTTAACACGCTGATTTTTATCTTCGTTGCTGCATCTTTATTGTTGGAACGCTTTTCAGGCAGCAATAAGCTCCGCCTTGTATTCAGTACCTTCGGTGAGCATCGCAAATGCCGTTCTCACGGTTTTGTTGGCTAACGCAACAGCCGCAACCTTCTTTCCTCGTCTGGCAACCAACTGTTGTATCCAAAGATCCTTTTGGGTGACAGCCGTTCGTTTACAGACTTGAGCAACGGCCGCCATGGCTCCGGTGATAAGTTGGCTACGTAGCAAGCTGTTTTTCACATACCTACCGATCGAACCATGTTTTATCTTGCCACCTGATGAGTGTTGAATGGGAGTCAAGCCAATACACGCTGACGCATCTTTTCCCTTAAGAAAACTACCCAGATCAGAACAGCCCAGTGCTACGTACAGATTGACGGCGTTAATCACGCCCACTCCCTCGAGCTTGAGAAGCCGTTTGCAATCCTCGTGCTGTTCAACCAATTCCTCTAAGCAGCGATCATAAGTAGCGATAGACCTTATAAGCTCCAAATGGTGTTGCCATCCTGCATTCAATGCCGCTCTAAATGGCATAGAGAGTTCATTTTGCGCATCCTCCAGCACAGATTCAATCACACCTCCTAGACCACCATTTCTTGAGCTGACGCGAATACTAAACTCTAACAATAGTGCTTTGAGTTGATTGCCAGAGGCTGTCTTCTGCCTTACAGCAAGCTCTCTAAGACGCAAGATGGATTGCAATTGTTGTTGCTCAATCGTCTTGCCTTTGATGAAACTAATATCCGGTAAGAGTGATGCCTGGACAATTGCCAATGCATCGTTTTTGTCAGTTTTCTGGTTCTGTCTGATTGTGGAAACTAACTCAGCAGATATTAGATGAGCCACGTGCCCAGCCTGTACAGCTCTCTGTTTCCAGTAATTCGATGTGCCACAGGCTTCAAAAACCAGTGTTGTGTTAGACGTATTCAGAAGCCATTCATGAAACTCATGTCGCGCCATTTCGGTGTTTGATTCCACTTTCTTGTTCGCGTAAACGCACACCTGAATGACATCTTTTGCTAAATCAACACCAACGATAGTATTATTCACGACAGACTCTCCTTAATATGAATTGTATGACAACAATTACATTACCCCACTCCGTAGTAGAGGTGGAGGAGTCCAATTATCTGTTCACCACACGCGCCATGCATTATATTACATAAATAAACTGTGTAATTTTCGAGGTATTGCTAGTCACAGCTGAACCAATCATTCACCATACATAACACCAAAACGTGCGACATGCGTTCACACACATTTATTCGCGTAGTTTAAACCGCTGAATCTTCCCCGTCGCCGTCTTTGGCAATTCATCCAACACATCAACCCAGCGTGGGTACTTCCATTTCCCAATCCGCTCTTTAACAAACTCCTTCAGCTCCACCAACGCTTCAGCATCTCGTCCGTCTTTGAGAACAACGTATGCCTGCGGCTTTTCTAAATCATCTTCATCACGTCGAGCAACCACCGCAGCTTCAAGTACATCGGGGTGTGCTATCAGCGCCTGTTCAACCTCAAACGGGCTGACCCAAATTCCTGACACTTTAAACATGTCGTCGGTGCGACCACAGTAGATCATTCGCCCACTTTTACTTTTCTCATACTTATCGCCAGTGCGTGTCCACTCACCTTCGAATGTTGCACGAGACTTAGACCGTTGATTCCAGTAGTCCGCCGCAGCCGATTCACCACGTACCAGCAGCTCACCGATCGCACCTGCTTCAACGTCACTACCAGCATCATCTACCAAACGAACCTCATAGCCGGGCACCGCAACGCCAGACGTTCCGTATTCGATATCACCAGGGCTGTTAGATAAAAATATATGCAACATTTCAGTTGAACCAACACCATCCATAATGTCTGTACCTTGAATCGCATGCCACTTGCGACCAATTTCAGCAGGCAACGCTTCACCTGCAGAAATGCACGTTCGAAGAGGTGCATCAGGAACCCTACCGGCCTCCTCCCATCGATGCACCAGTGCTGCGTAGAGTGTCGGAACGCCACAGAATATAGTGGGCTTGAACTCTTCGAGGATGTTTGAAACCGATTCCGGTGTTGGACGAGCGTTATACAGTAATGCAGTTGCGCCAACCGATAATGGAAATGACATGCCGTTGCCAAGCCCATAAGCAAAGAATAATTTGGCAGCAGAATAGATCGTATCGTCTTCACGTATTTCTAATACTTGCTTGCCGTAGGTATCACACGTCACTCGCAATGCATCGTGCACATGACGCACGCCCTTTGGATTGCCTGTAGAACCTGATGAATAAAGCCAAAATGCGATCTCATCGCCAGCACAATTAATAGCTGACAAGGGGCTCGCACCTTTGATAAAAGAAGGCCAATCGATTGTGCCTGCCGGTGCTTCGCCACCTATAACGACGATCTGACGAAGGTGTGAGGAGTCCTTTACAGCGGGTAGCACAACGTCTAGCAGTTCAGCGGATACGAACGCGATCGATGCGCGACTATCTTCTAAAATGGCGCGGTAAACGTCAGTAGAAAGAAGCGTATTAATTGGAACGGGTTGCACACCAGTCTTTATCAAACCCCAAAAAATACATGGAAATTCAACCTGATCTAGCACGAACATGGCAGCTCTCTCTTCACGCCGAATACCAGTATTGACAAGTGCACCAGCGACCTCACCACTCTGCTTAGCCAGAGCACCATAACTGAGTTCACGCCCACTACTCCAAGCTTCACGGAAAGCTATTTTATCGCCGCGTCCCTCGCCAAGATGGCGCTCAACGAACCAGTTTGCTGCATTGCCAGTCATATGCGTCTCCTCTTAGCTTTTGTCAGTATTAAAATAATCAGCTTTTTTCGTAATGGGTGTTCGATGATACTTGTCTATTACCTATTACCTATTACCTATTACCTATTACCTATTACCTATTACCTATTACCTATTACCTATTACCTATTACTTATTACTTATTACTTATTGCTTATTGCTTATTGCTTATTGCTTATTCAATGTTTCGTACTTCGCGATTAAACCTAATCGTTGATTCGCGTTTTTTTTGTATCGCAAAACTACCAAGGCAGCAACGCCAATGTAATGATCGGAAAAGCCACTAACAGCGCAACACGAACTAAATCTGTCATAACGAAATAGATAACCGCCTTATAGGTTTCCACCATAGGTGTCTTTTTATCCATAGAGTTGATCACAAATAAGTTCATTCCAACTGGTGGTGTTATTAACCCCACTTCTACAACAATAAGAACAAGAATGCCAAACCAAATGGCTGTTTGCTCGATATTGACTCTGTTCAAAGAGCCACTGCTTACACCACGCAGCCCCAACTCGCGCGTCATCTCTCGACTTAATTCTTGCCCACTTACAAGCAAACCTTGCGCTTCAGCCAAAACGGCAGCCGGTAATTCCACACCAGTGGCAACGAGCGCATCAAGTCGCGCTGCTTGCAACTGCACAATCGACACGAGTCCAAAATCAAGCTCTTGAATAATTGGCCAAAAAATAGGGATAGTTAATAGAATCATTGACAGGCTGTCCATAACACAACCGAGCAACAAATAGAAAACAAGAATCATAACCAGAACGATTAATGGGCTGTAACCACTCGACGACACCCAAAGTGCGGCCTCTTGTGGCAGTTGCGTTAACGCAAGAAAGCCATTGTAAAAAGCTGCGCCAAGTACGATAAAGAAGATCATGGCAGAGGCACGCGCAGTGACAAAAAAGCTCTCCTTTAGAGATGCCCAATTAAGCCCACCGACTGCCCACGCAATTAAACCTGTTCCCAACGCACCAACGGCTGCCCCTTCAGTTGGGGTGAACCAGCCAAGGTAGATACCGCCAACGACCATGAAGAACACCAACAGAACTGGCCAGACGTTAAACATCGCTTTCAACCGTTCTATATACGGCATGCGTTCGGCCGTGCCTGCAGAACCTGGGTTTATACGCACATAAATGGCGATGGCAACCATGTAGCCAAGTGCAGCGAGGATGCCGGGGATAAAGGCGGCAAGGAACAGTTTGGCAATGTTTTGCTCCGTTAAGATGGCGTAAATCACCAACACCACAGACGGTGGAATCAGAATACCCAGCGTGCCACCGGCAGCTAAGGTTGCGGTCGCAAATCCACCTGAGTAACCGTATCGACGTAATTCAGGTAAAGCGACTCTCCCCATGGTCGCAGCTGTTGCGAGCGACGAGCCACAAATTGCACCGAAGCCTGCGCAAGCGCCAACAGCGGCCATAGCGACTCCGCCTTTTCGGTGCCCAAGCCAACTTTCTGCAGCTTTAAACAAAGCTTGACTCATACCACCTAGGGTTGCGAAATGCCCCATCAATAGGAACATGGGAATGATCGACAGCGAGTAGTTAGAGAAGGTTGTATAGGTCTCAGCTTTTAAGCGGGCGAACGGTAAGCCAGTATCACCAGTGACTAGTATCAATCCGACGAGTCCAGCTAAGAACATAGCGAGACCAATTGGCACGCGTAAAAAAATAAGCATGAGTAAAGCTGGAAACGACAGCAATCCGATCATCAGATCACTCAATGCTCTGCCTCCTGATCAGGCAGCAAAATCACTCGACCAGTGGCCACTTCAATTAGCCGGGACACGGCAATATGAATCGATACCAATGCGGCCACGATCGCCCCCGGTACGCTGATAACATAGCCCCACCAAACTGGGAATTGCAGCAACAAGGTGGTTTGTCCACTAGCACGCTTGCTTTCCATACCAGCAAACAGTTTTACTGCTATTAGAATAAGAACAGCCGCGAAGATGATCTCTATCACCATGCGTAAGCAACGGTTTATACGAGGTGGGAGTTTGGCTGTGAAGATATCGACGGAAGCATGTGCTCCATCGAGTTGGCACAACGGTAGAAAAGCGAATATCGTAAAAGCCATCCCCGCCTCGACTAATTCAAAATCGCCATTGATTGGACCAATGCCCGCTGCAAGCATCGCGCTCGCAACGTCAGGTGCGAAGCCTTGAGCAAAGTCAGAATGTAAAAAGGAGTTAAGTGATCGACCAACTATGGACAAGCAGGTCAACACGATTAAAGCGCTCAGCGCTAGCCCCCCGAGTATCGCAAAAGCTTGGGCCAGCCTGGAGACGTTCGTGTGCATCAAATTATATACAGCGCAAGAGTGCCGCGACCGTCAAACAGTCGCGGCATTTGCAATTACATTTCGGCAGTTGCACCTTTGCATTCACCTTCCATCAACGACTTTGCTTGATCAATTAAGGCTTGGCCGTCAAGATCTTTCTTAGCTAAATCAGCAATCCAAGTATCGTAGATTGGACGAACTAATGCTTCCCATTCAGCTGTGTCAGTAATAGTGATGATCTCGTTACCATTGTCTAAAGCGATCTGTCGAGCTGGACCATCAGCATCAGTTTGAGTGCCACCCGCAAAAACTGACAAGTTAAGGCCTGAATTGTCGTCAATAACTGCTTTTAGATCATCAGCCAAGCCATCGTAGGCGCCTTTGTTCATCGCTAAGACAAACGTCAGTGTATACAGAGCTGGACCTTCAAATTCCGTGTGAAAATCGACAAGTTCTGGAACCTTCAATGCGGTAGTGACTTCCCAAGGAATGGTCGTGCCGTCAATAACACCTTTTGATAGGCCTTCTGGAACAGCCGGTACAGGCATGCCAACTGGCGTTGCGCCCGAAAGCTCTAACAGCTCGTTAACCAGTCTCGAACCACCACGAATTTTCATGCCTTGTAAATCCGCCGGAGTGTTGACCGGTTCGCTAGTGTGGAACATACCAGGACCGTGAACCCAAGTACCCAAGATTTTTAGAGCTGCAAATTCGTTATCTTTCATGTCCGACTCGAACATAGTCCAATAGGCACATGAAGCTGCTCGAGGGTCTTCGACCATGAAAGGCAATTCAAAAACCTCAGTAGAGGGAAAACGACCCGGTGTATAGCCAACAACCGTCCAAACAATATCAGCGATGCCATCGATAGCTTGATCCATCAACTCTGGTGGTGAACCACCTAACTGCATGCCTGGAAAACGATCTATCTTGATACGCCCGTCAGATGCTGCTTCAACTTTGTCTGCCCAGACATCTAATATTAGCTTCGGCACATTGGCTTGTGCTGGAAGAAACTGGTGCATCTTTAGCGTCACATCTTGTGCAAAAGCACCGTTTGATGCCACCGTAGCAATCAACGCTATAGCTAACGGTCGCAATACCGACTTTATTCTAGACATTTGTTATCCTCTTTTCGACTAATATTCGAGCGTACGCATCACCCGAGTGTTGAACCTATTAAGGCTCTTCGTTTAACGGCCCTCGTTGATGGGCGCTTCGTACCCTTTATTGTATGCACATCAATGCCGCAATGTCACGCAGCAATGGCAGTAATTGAGTTCAGTTCGTTTGGAACCCTCGAAGACCCTAACACCTTGAAAACATATACTATAAACGAATACCGATAAGAATTTTTGTGCGATGCAATATCACCTAAATGGCTTCAACACCGGCGACCCCTCTATCGCGTCAAATACACCCGCATCCAGGACACGGCCTAAGAGTAACAATGTTTCGCAGAACGTCGACGTACTCATCATAGGTTGTGGTCCTGCGGGCTTAACACTGGCTGCCCAGCTATGTGAATTTCCGGACCTCAATATAAGAATTACTGAGCGTAAACCAGGGCCACTTGATGTTGGACAAGCCGACGGGCTAGCTTGTCGCTCTATAGAGATGTTCCAAGCGTTTGGCTTTGCTGAAAAAGTATTGAAAGAGGCCTATTTCGTTAGTGAAGTCGCTTTTTGGCGCCCTGAATCCAACTGACAAGGCTTGCACCGCGCTGAGCTTATTCAAGATGTTGAAGATGATCTGTCTGAAATGCCACACGTCATTCTCAATCAAGCACGCGTGCACGATTTCTATCTTGAGAAAATGGTTAACAGCACTCATCAATTAATCCCTGACTACCACCGTGAACTTGTTGAGCTCTCACGAACCGACAATACTGAATTCCCAATAACCGCAACATTTAGGTGCCTTAACAACCACACAGAGAACAATACAGAAACAGAAACAGAAACAGAAACAGAAACAGAAACAGAAACAATAAACGCTCGTTATGTTGTCGGGTGCGATGGTGCTCGTAGCACAGTACGAAAATTCATTGGCCAAGAACTCAAAGGTGCATCGGCACGCCAGCTATGGGGCGTAATGGATATTCTAGCCGTCACAAACTTCCCAGACATTAGAAAGAAAGCGGCGATACAATCAGCGGATAAAGGAAGCTTATTAGTCATTCCACGAGAAGGCGGATACATGGTGCGCATGTACATCGAACTCGACGAGCTCCATGGAACCGAACGAGCTGTGGACAGAAACGTGACGCCAGAGATGCTAGCTAACAAAGCCTGCGCTATTCTCTCACCCTACACATTAGATGTAAAACAAGTGGTGTGGTGGTCAGCTTACGAAATTGGACAACGTGTATGCGACGAATTCGATAACGTATTAAACGTCGATAGAGCACACCAAACACCGGATACTTTTATAGCCGGTGACGCATGCCACACACACAGCCCAAAAGCGGGACAAGGAATGAACGTTGGCATGGCCGACTCCTTTAATCTTGGATGGAAATTGGCTACGGTTATACGCAAGAAAGCCAAACCTGAGATACTGAATACATATTCAATGGAACGTCAAGCGAAAGCGCAGGAACTAATCGATTTCGATAAAGACATGACCCGACTGTTCAGTGACAAACCAAAAGATGCGGCGAGTGCTGAACTATTTCAACAGTACTTTAAGAAGCATGGGCGTTACACCGCAGGTGTTGAGACTCAATACGATACATCAATAATCACAAATGCAAGCAATCATCAAAATTTAGCGACAGGTTTGCAGGTGGGTATGCGGTTTCATTCAGAACAAGTGATAAGACTTAGCGATGCAAAACCAATCCATTTGGGACACATGATACAGGCAGACGGTCGATGGCGGCTAATTGCTTTTGCCGGTAAAGATGACCGCGGACAGGCTGAATTGCCAGTGGCTCGCTTATGTCAATTCCTTACTGAAAATACAGAAAGCCCGTTAGGAAAATACAGACCGTTTGGGGCAGATATCGATAGCGTGATTGATGTTCGAGCGGTGTTTCAAACTTCACATCATTCGATTTCAATTGAGAGCATGCCTGCCCTGCTACTGCCTGCCAAGGGTATGCACGGCCTACTAGATTATGAAAAAATATTCTGCGCTGATACCAAATACGGCGCGGATATATTTGATAGTCGTGGAATTGATCGAACCAATGGCGCTCTTGTTGTTGTGCGTCCAGATCAATACATTGCTAATGTCTTACCGCTTGATGACTTTAACGGTCTAAAAGACTTCTTCGATCAGTTTATGTGTTGAATTTTGAAATCAATAAATTCGACGTTGACACTTAGTGCTAGTTACCAACTCCCTGTTGAACCACCACCACCGCTTGAGCCCCCGCCAAAACCTCCGCGGCCTCCAGGTTTGCCACCGACTCGGTATATCACTCTTATTACAAACCAGCATGCCGATAATAGAAAAAGCGCAATCCCTACAAATGCATAACCCCAACCGTGTTTACCCTATCTAAAAAAGTTAATGGCAATCAAGAGTCAACTTAATACTGCAAGCGCGATACCGACCAGGCGCCATGGGAAAGTCACTCGCATCTCTGCAAATTCATAAACAATGGCCTCAGTGCCATCGACGATGCCTTCAGAATAATTTCCAGTTTTGAATTGAGGAATAATGATTTTCTGCATGATTCGGGAAGCGTCATCGTCACGATTAGCACCATAGTGCTTTCCCAGCTCTATTCTAGCTTCTCTATCATCTTTAGAAATCAACAACAATACACCGTCATTATTCGGCATATTGCCGATACCATAAGTATTAAACAAAGCGGTTGCAAACGTTTCAATTGATAAATTTCTAGTACCTTTGTAACCAACGAGCGAATTAATGGTGACAACAATAATCTCTACGTCAGACTGCTTCTCAAATTCCAACAACCAGCGTTCGATATTTAACTCATCTTCTGTCGTCAATATATCCGCGTGATCTGATCTTCCCCATCAGCACCGGACACCCAATTAGGCGATAATTATCGTAACAGAGGTGTTCCAACATGACCAAGCGT